>N._stephensi_709_foregut__coassemble_725_pt1 | contig 11253 bp, 11 predicted proteins | sample N__stephensi_709_foregut__metabat2_low_PE_012 | metagenome-assembled genome bin N | reverse complement strand
CGATGAAAGGGAGGACATAACCCAGGAATTGCTTTTTATTACGTTTGAGGAAAAAAATTATCTTTTGGAGACAACTTACGATTATAACAAAAATGCTGTAGACGGCTTTAAGGTCTCCTGCTATTTGGACGGCATATGCAGGGAGACGGCATATGTTTTTGTGGAAAGCACCCATTATGAAGGGGAAATTGTAGTTTTAGATGAAAAGTACCGCTTGCTTGCAGATAAGATAATTGAAATGGGAGAGCCGGGATTTCGGAAGGATTATTCCTACGACTGGCTGTTGGATGTGGGAAACGGCGAAAGAAGCGCAAAACTGCCGGAGAATCTGAAAGCAGTATCCAAAAGGGAAAAGGGCTATTGTTCTGATTTGAATAATGACGGAAAGGATGAATGGTATACAAAATCTATTTTTTACCCATCCAGTCTGTATGCTTATATGTGTATAGGAGACGACAGCTTGTATCTGGATGGAGAGCAGGAAAAGGAGTCGCTTCTTTCCTATTATAATCTGGAATATGAAGGCACACCTCTTATTTTCTGGGTGGAGCATGCAGAGGAAACGGACAGGCAGATTGTATGCCTCCTCAGCTATGATGGGCTAAGCAGAGATATTGTATCCGGATTCCTCATAGAAGGAAAAAAGGTTACTAAAGTGTTGGAAATTGATTTCAGGGGAAATGAAGAAATAGCACATGATATTTTTTCCTACAGGGAAGTATCTTAAAGCGGTGCGGTTTTAGGGATTTGCGGGACGAAAAAGGCGTGAAAGAAGGATGATATGAAAATTTACGGGCAAGACGGCGGAAAGAATATCAGAAAAAATTGCAGAAACGACAATAGAAAAAATTACGGGAAAAGGATAATTTGCGCTGTCATTTTATTAGATATTTTTATGCTTCTTTCCGCCTGCCGGAGAGAAGCGCCGGCGGATGGGACGGCAGCAGAGATGGCGGAAGAGACGGCGGAATCCGCCAATGCCATTTGGGACAGTATATCTTTTGGCTACAGGGAGGATTTGCCCTTCCGGGTAACGGATAACAGGGGCAGCGGGGAGACAGTTTATTATAAATCCGCATCGGATTTTATAGAGGACTGTGGTTTTGAAGAAGAGGAACCCTTTTGGGAATATGCTGTGGAAAGAGATACGGATAAAGGTACAAAAAGAGATACGGAAAGAGATACGGAAAAGGACAGCGTGCAGCTGGCGCTGTATTATGACGAGGCTTCCGGGGAAGGATGCGGAGTGCGGTATTATCCGGGCGAGGAAAACAAGCCGGAGGCAGGTTTCCGGTTTTGCAGGAGAAAGGATGAAGAATTGCAATATTCCATAATGGAAGCATGGGCGGACCTGGCGTGGGAGTCAACCTTGTCCTGTAAAAGAAATACGGGAAAAACATTTGTATCGGGATATGAGGAGTCGAAGGAATATTTACGGGATTATCCCTTTCATATAAATCACTTTACATCAAAAGGGATTGTGAAAAAGGACGGGGATGGGACGCCTACGTCCCTGGTTGAAATTGATTGGACATACAGAGCGGATGATACCTTACAAAAAAGGGAGTACAGGCACAATCCACAGGTTTTTGGGACATACCGTAGCAGTGCGGAATACTATTATAAATGGGGAGAAAGAGGGGAAGGCGAAAAACTATTATACCAGAAATTCTGGACTGACCGTGGCGGCGGAGAGGTATATTATATTTATGGGGAAGATGAAATCCTTCCGGAATTTTATTTTTATATGGAACAAAATATGGGTGCCATAGAGGTACAGCTGGTATCTTATGATACGGAAATACCCGATGAAGACAAGCTGAATCTGGACGAAGAAATGATACTTGCCCAGTATTCCGTGACCCGTCCTTTTTATGCAGATATTGACCATTATGACGAAGAAGGGAATCCGGTAGTCCATTTGTACGAGGTAGTGGTAAATGAGGATGAATCCCATACAGCTACCGTCGATTGGATTAGCGTCAATCCTGATACGGGAATCGGGGTTACTTTTTGGAATGAAATTGTGGATATTATACATGACGAAGAGAAAATATGGTATTCAAAGTTTTTAAAGGGCGAATTGGAGGCGGCGGGAACATCCACTGACAGCCGGGAAATTTTAGATTATTATTATGAATCCGGTTCCCTGCCCTGTGCTTACGTTGATTTAAATGATGATGGCATTGAGGAATTACTCATTTATCCACGGGGTATTTTTATGCAGATTCTGACCTTAGACCAGGGGAATGTTTTGTGGGTCGGCGCACCCTTTTACAGCGGGGCGACAGGAGAAATCATCAATACAAACAAGGAAGTTGTCATGGTGGATGAGTCCCATGCAGGACGCAGTCAATACAGCGTTTACCGTCTGAATGATGAGAAGGAACTGGAAGCTGTGATTTTTTTCCAGGTATGGTTTGGCGTGGAATCGGGGCTTGAGGAGGACGTATATTCCCAATATATTGGCGGAATGGAAGAAGGAACGGAGGAAGTCATCACAAAAGAGGAATTTGACAAGCTCTATGAAAGATATGTTCAAAATCAATTGGATATAGAGTGGAAGAAATCTGTACGCTAAAGTTAAAATAGCTTACTGTGCGTTCCTGTCCGGGTAAGGTACAAAACCAATTCCTCATTTACAATCTCATAAATCAGCAACCAGTCAGGTGTGATGTGACATTCCCATGTTCCGGAATAATTACCGCTTAAAGAATGGTTCCTGTTTTCGTATCCGCTTCAAATCTTTTTAAAAGTGGGTAGTAGGTCGTATAGTATATTTCATTGAAGCAGCTCCTCCATCATTTGGTCCACATCCGTATAGGATTTACCCATGAACGGATTTTCCTTCAATTTTTTGACCTCCTCTAAGGCTGCTTTTGTTTCTGAATTAGGATTATTCATGGAAATATTAAAAGGAATTCTCTGCTCCCTTACAGCCTGCTTTGCCGTTATCGTAAAAAAAGTAGTCATATCCATCCCCAAATTAGAAACAAGCTCCTGCAGCTGGCTTTTCAATTCTTCATCCATTCTCATCGTAACATTTGACGTTGCCATATTTCCACTCCCTTCAACCATTTAAATCTACATTTTCCATATCTTAAAAAACGCCGCCTTTTATATTATATATGATAACCTGCACGACAATTCATTGTTGTTACCACAAAACTTCTTATAATATATTCAAGTTTCCTTTACAAACAAGATTCTCGCCCAACTATTTATCACGTCATTCACACCTATATCCATCATATACCGACAAGCAAAAAACGTCAATGCATCGCACAAATAACGTACAAACAACGCACATATAAGCACGTTCCTCAATACCCCATTTCCGCCCCTCCGGCATGCTTCCGCTGTGTCCGTGGTTTATCCGGTAAAAAATATATTTAATTGAAGGAACCCTTGTAAAAGCGTCGGCACTTAATCTGCGTACCTTGCAGATTTACGTGCCGCTACGCTTTTTACTGGAGCGAAAGCGTGTTCCTGAAATAAATATATTTTTTACCGAAAAACCACGGACACAGCCGAAACATGCCGGAGGGGCGAACCCCCTTCAATTATTCATTAGGTCTCTGGTAAAACCTCCCCGCCACCTGCTCCGTCTTCATCACATTCACAAAAGCATGCGGGTCAATCTCCTTAATCGCACGGATAATCCTTTTACTCTCCTCGCTGGAAACCACGGAATAGACCACCTTCCGTTCATGATGCTCATAAGAGCCTTCCCCCTCCATAATGGTAGCGCCGTGGTTGCTGATTTCCGAAATCGCCTTATAAATCTCCTTTGCACGGTTGGTCACGATAAACAAAGTCTCCTGCTGGTATCTTTTATACAAAACATGGAGCACCTGGGTAGAAGCAAACTGGAAAATAATGGAATAAAGCGCCTTATCCCACCCAAATAAAATGCCTGCGGCGGTCAGGATAAGGACGTTAAAGCCAAGCACCACATTCCAGGAATCCACGCCCTTTTTTTCCGACAAAAAGATAGCAATAAAATCCGTTCCCCCTGTGGTGGCGCCCATCATCAGGCACAGACTCATGACGCAGCCGTTAATCAGCCCGCCGAATACGCTGATAAGCAGGGTGTCGTAGGTAATGGCGTATTCCGGAATGATATCCGTAAACACACTGGTCAGGACAATCATCAGGCAGGAATACAGGGTAAATTTTTTGCCGATAAACTTAAATCCGATATAAACAGGAATGGCGTTTAAAATCAGGTTGATGACTGTATAGGGAAGGGCAAGCTGGAAAAACAGCTCCGCGCCCCGCTGTATGAGTAGCGTCAGTCCTGTTGCGCCGCCGGGATAAAGCCCGCCCGTGCGGACGAAGGATTTAATGTTTAACGCCAGCATAAAAGCGGCGAGACAGACGACAACAATTCTTTTTCCATCTTCTTTGATATTGAATTTCATAAAAATTTCCCCCGGATTTTACTATTTTATCTAAATGCCTCCTGTTTTGGACGGATTGTCTGAGGACGCATTTGGGATTCTATGTAGAATATTATAATATATTTGGGAAAAAAGGGACAGGGCGGAAAGAAGAAAATTTGTCTAAATTTGTCCGGGCTTTGGCGCGGCAATCATCAAAAATTTTTTCTGTACTGACTTTTTTCCGGTTCTGATTGTTATACTTAGTAGAAAGCTTTCAAAGATGTGGCGGCTCCTTCACGGATTTTCATTCGTTAAAGGGACAGACCCCATGGGATAAAGGTTGGAGGTAACGGAGTGGATGAGGATTTCCTTCTGGTTTTGGGCATAAAAGGCGGCAGACAGGACGCCGTAGAAGCCTTTGTCAGAAAATATTACAGCGAGATTTTGAACTATTGCTTTGGAAGGACAGGGGATTTTATGCAGGCGGAGGACATGACCCAGCAGACCTTTCTCAATTTCTTAAAGGGCATAGGGCGGTATGAGCACAAGGGAAAGGCAAAAAATTTTCTCTATGTGACGGCAGGCAATTTGTGCAAAAATTTCTACGCACAGAAGGAAAGACAAAAGGAGCTGCCCTTAGACGAAGAGGAAAGAAAGGGGCTGGCGGATGAAAGAAACCGTGATTTTGCAGGCAAAACGGTTGAGGCAGTCAGCGTCAGAGAGGCGCTTTTCAAGCTGCCGGAGGAGCAGAAGGAGGTCCTGCTATTGTATTACTTCCAGGAATTGAAAATAAAAGAAATTGCCGCGATTTTGGGACAGACCCAGTCCAACGTCAAATACCGGTTACAGGCGGCAAAGAAGCAGTTAAAGGAAATATTAGGAAAGGAGGATTTCCCGTGAAAGAAAATAGCAAAACAGATGTTATTAAAACAAACAGAAGACACTACCGTGTGCTGGATGAAAGGGTTTTACACCCGGAAAAGCTGGAAGAAACCGTCGCCCTGTCTAAAAAGATTGTCCTGGATAAGGAAAGGGACGACAAAGAGGAAAAGGAAAGGGAAGCGGGGATGCCAGCCTTCATTTTCGGGCAGATGCGCTATATATCAAAAGGAACCTGGGCGGTAAAGGCTGTTGTATTAGGGGGGATGTTGGCTGCCCTGTACAGTTTCCGTTTTGGAGAAAACGGCAGTGCAGGACAGATGATGGCGATAGGCGCGTCCCTGCTGGTGCTGACGGCAATGCCGGAAATCTGGAAAAATATCAGGTATCAGGCGCTGGATGTGGAAAGCTGCACCCGTTTCGGGCTGAAAAAGGCGTATTTTGCCCGTTTCTTTATTCTTGGTATGACGGATTTGTGCCTGGCGACGGTTTTTGTAGTATGCGCTGACAGATGCCTTGCACTTCCCTTTTACCAGCTGGCAGTATGGCTTCTGGTGCCCTATAATTCCATGCTTATGGTCTGTCTGTCCCTTATGGCATTTGGCAAAAGAAGCTCGGAGCAGCTGGCGGAGGCAGGCGGCGCCTTATGGATGGCGGCAATTTTCTGGCTGACGGGATATCTGCATATTTATGAAAAGGTGCAGTTATTTATGTGGGGAATCCTTCTTGGACTTTCCTATGTCTATCTTTTATTTGTCATAGGAAAAATCATAAAAAATGCCAATGGGATTTTGGAGACGGAATATATAAAAAATGGAGGCGGAATATGTTAGAAATAGACGGCATTACTAAAAGATTCGGAAATTTCCCCGCTGTGGACGATATTCATTTAACCCTGGATAAGGGCGTATACGGACTGCTGGGGGCAAACGGGGCGGGGAAAACGACCTTTATGCGGATGATATGTACTCTGTTAAACCCCACGGAAGGGGAAATCCGCTACAAGGGAACGCCGATTTTAAAGGCGGGGGAGCATTACCGGAATATTTTGGGCTATCTTCCCCAGGAGTTTGGGTATTATCCCCAGTTTACGGCGGAGGAATACCTGCTTTATATTGCGGCTTTAAAAGGCATGAAGGGCAATTATGCCAAAGCCAGGGCGAAGGAACTGCTTAGGCTGGTTTCCCTGGAAAAGGCGGGGAAGAAGAAAATAAAGAACTTCTCCGGGGGGATGAAAAGACGGCTGGGCATTGCCCAGGCGGTGCTCAATGACCCTGAGATTCTGGTGTTGGACGAACCGACGGCGGGACTGGACCCTAAGGAGAGAATCCGGTTCCGCAATTTAATCAGTGAAATGGCGGAGGAGCGCATTGTGCTTTTATCCACCCATATCGTATCGGATGTGGAGAATATCGCCAATGAAATCCTGATTATGAAGGACGGGAAAATCCGGACCAGGGGAACGGTGGAGGATTTAACAGGGCAGCTTAAGGGAATGGTGTGGAAATGCCTTATGACCCATGAGGAAGCGTCATATGCGGAAAAACGCTATACGGTATGCAACCGGAAAAAGGAAGAAGGCGGCGTTGTGTTGACGCTGATTCATAAGGAAAGCCCGGCTGTCAACGCCCAAAATGTCCCCCCTTCCCTGGAGGATGTTTATATGTATTATTTCGGACAGGAGACAGAGGAAGAATGACGGTTTTAAAATTTGAAATGATGAAAATGCTGCGTAGCAAAACATCCATAGTGGCGCTTGGATTTTTGGCACTCTTAATGGCTGGTCTGTGCTTTGGCTATCTGTATGGCGGCTATTATGTGCAGGAGGATGGAAGTAAAATAAGGGGAATAGAGGCTGCGGCAAAGCTGCGTCAGGCAAGAGCGCCCTATACGGGCTTTGTGACGGAAGAAACGATTGCCAGGGTCATAGAAGAGAATCAGGAGATTTATGCCAACCCCGCCAATATAGGGGAGGACGGCTGGCTTTCCGACAGCGGCTATTCCAGGCAGCAGGGCTTTTATGATTTAAGGGATCTTATTAATACTGCCTACAGGAAAAGCTTTACGGATTATGATTACTTTACCATCAACCGCTTACAGCCAGAGGACGCTTCCGGCTTTTATGACAGAAGGGAGGCTGTTTTTGACGAGTGGCTGGGAAGGGAAGAAGTACAGGACGCCTTTTCCACCGAAAAGCGGGCGTATATCAGGGAACACGCCCTGGGTCTGGAAACCCCGTATTATTACGAATATTTTGAAGGCTGGATAAAGGTAAAGGAGATGAACCTGACCCTGATATTCGGGGCGGTCATCGTCATCTGCATCGTGCTGGCAGGGAATTTTTCAGCCGAGTGCCAGACCAGGGCGGACGCCATCTATTTTTCCACCCGCCTCGGGAAGAAAACGGGGAACAAAATGAAGCTTGCCGCAGGATTTATCCTGGCAACGGTTATTTACTGGGGGATTATGCTGACTGGCAGCGCCATCCTGCTGCTTACATATGGTGCGTCGGGAGGAAAGGTGCCCATCCAGCTGGAATATTGGAAAGGGCTGTATCCCCTTACACAGTCCCAGGCATGGATGCTGGTCCTGGTGCTGGGATATATCGGCTGTATGTCCATGAGCGGGCTTACCATGCTCATGTCTTCCCGGTTCAAATCCTCCTTTGTGGCGATTATTCTGGCGTTTTTGATGATTATGGTCCCTGCCATAGCGGCGCAGTCCGTCAACAGCCAGCTTTTACAGGACATACTGTCCCTGTTTCCCCACGGCGCCATTATGGGATATGACTATTTGAGCAATTATGTGTTGTACCAGCTTGGGACAAAGGTATATTCGCCCTTTGAAATACTGATGCCGCTGCATACGCTGGTCGCCCTTATGACAATTCCCTTTACCTATTACAGCTTCCGGAAGTATAAGGCATAAAAGGAAAGGATTACAGCATCGGCTTTCCCCTATAATGTTTTTCTCTATAATGATTTTTTCTCCACAATCCCTAAGGAAATCCGATAGGAAATTCCAAGCGCCGCCAGGATAAGGACCACAAAACCGGCAATCACAAGGGCGGTATTGCCTGTAAGCAGGAGTGTGATAAATTTTATGATATCGGGTTTCGTAATATGGAAACGCTCCAATATCCTGTTGCCAACATAAACAGCCGCCGCACAAATGCCAAAGAGGAGGAAAATGGCGATTCTTCCGTTATCCCCGCCGAATTTCAGCTGTATGGGAAGCATAATGGCGTCCAGAAACAGCAGGATTAGATAAATCATAAGGGCGATTGGCAGAAAATCAGGTCCGATTAACTGCATATTCTGGAATAAGCCGCCTAAGAGGAAACAGATTACTGTGGAAAAAACCAGACCCGTCAGCCCGCAGAGGAGGCTGAAAATATATTTTTCGCGCACATAGGTCCTGCGGCTGATGGGAAGGGTAAATAAAAAGCTGATGCTGTGGTCTATTTCATCATAGCTGATGGAGGTCAGCACAAGCATAAAGAAAATAATGGTCACATAGCTGATGATAAAAGCGGGGGACCCGGTAGCAGAGCTTGTGAGGAAAATGGAAATGACGAATAAAACCACAAGCATCCTGACATTCAAAAGACATAACTGGAAATCCTTGATTAATAAACCCTTCATACTGCTTCTCCTTTCACTTTCAGCATAATAATGTCGTCAATACTGCCTTTTTCCACGATAATATCCGGATAATTTTCCAGATAGAACTGCTTCCGGTTTGTCAGGCAGCGGCAGCCGTAGCTTTCCTTTAAAACGCTTAAAATGTATTTCTTATCCAGCCTGTCATATTGCTCCTCATCCACCTTTAAGGAAGCGTAATCCGACAAAAGCACATCCGTATCCTCATGAAGGATGATTTTTCCGTCGCAGATAAAGTAGATATCATCGCAAAGCCCTTCCAAATCCGTGGAAATATGGGAGCTGATTAAAATAGAACGCTCCTCGTTTTCCATGTATTCGCGCAGCATATTTAAGACCTCGTCCCTTGCCACAACGTCCAGTCCTGCCGTAGGTTCGTCCAGAATCAGAAGCTTTGCGTCATGGCTCAGCGCCACCAGCACTTTTAACTTGGCGCACATCCCCGTGGAAAATTCTTTCAGCTGCTTGTCTAAAGGAAGCCCGGACTCCAGACAGCGGTCCGTAAACGTATTTTTGTCAAATTTGTCATACATGGCAGCCATAATCGGGATAATCTTATGGATGGTAAGGTAGCCGGAAAAGCCGCTGTCCGCCAGGACAATGGAAATATCCTGTTTATCTTGGCTCTCCAAGGCGGTATGGGGCTTGCCAAAGATGTTGATTTCCCCGCCGTCGATATGCACCAAATCCAGAATGGATTTAAAAGCGGTGCTTTTGCCCGCCCCGTTTTGCCCGATAAGCCCTGTCACACATCCCGGCTCTAAGCTTAAGGAACAGTCAAGCTTGAAATTATCATATTGTTTGAAAATATTTTTCATCTCTAAAATCATCATGTTTCCTCCAAAACGATTGCATTTTTCAAAACGATTGCATTTCCTTCGGAATGATTCTATTTTCCTTGGAATTATCTCATATATCCTCCAGAATCATATCAAAGGTTTCCTTTATTTCCCGGTTTGTCATGCCGCAGCTTCTGCCCTTTTGGATTGCCCTTTCCAAATCGGCTTCCACCTGCTTGCGGTTCTCCTCCAGAATCAATTCGCGGTTGGCGGGGGCAACAAAGCTTCCTTTCCCGTGCACAGTAATGATGAAGCCTTCCTCTTCCAGACAATCATAGGCTTTCTTTACCGTCAATGCGCTGATTTTCAAATCCTTGGAGAGAGTGCGGACAGAAGGAAGGATTTCCTCCTCCTTTAATTCCCCTGTAATGACAGCTCTCTTTATCTGGTCTACAATCTGCTCATATATGGGCTGCATAGATGAGTTGTTAATCAGTAATTTCATGGGTATTCCTCCTATGTAATAAACAGTATATAACAGTATTTAACAGTTGTCAACTGTTTTATACTGTTTATTCATGCGGCATTAAAGAGATTTCCTTGGGAAATTTCGGTATTTAAAGGTTGCGGGAAAGGGAAAAAAGCAATAGAATAGAAATAAATTGTGGAAAACTGTGGATGATAATAATATGGAGGAGATGGATATGAACAGCCAGGATGGAAATAACAGAGAGCCGGTTTTCATTATGGATTTGATTGCGGCGGAAGAGGAAGAGAAAAGGAAAGCGGAAGAGGTCAGCGACGAGGATATTGAAAATATGCTGGCAATTCTGGAAAAATTCGGAAATTCTGAAATCAGCAGGATGAATGTGGCGGTGTCCGATGAGGTAAAGGCGGGAAAAAGCGCAAAAGCCTATCATCACGGCAGATGTGATGTGGGAAGCCCCTGGGCGAAGGGGGACGCCTTTGATGTGTTAGAGGACGCGGGAAACGCAGGCTGTCAGTGAGGAAGGATGCAAAAAGACATGTTGGAGTTTGAATGGAAGGAAATCACGGAGGCGGAGAGGGAGCTTTTTGGGGATTTTTACAAAAAGGAGCAGTCAAGAAGCTGCGAGCACTCCTTTACCAATAACCTTTTGTGGGCGCCTTTTTATGAGACGAAATACTGCGTCATAGAGGGAAACCTGGTATTTAAGTCGGGAAAAGAAAAGCTTTCGGTCAGCTTTCCCATAGGGAAAAACCAGGTCAAAAGCACGGTGGACAGGCTGCTTCAATACTTTGAGGAGAAGAAACAGCCCTTTTCCATGTATTCCGTCACGCCGCCGCAGTTTGAACTGCTTATGCAGATGTACCCGGACAGGTTTCAGATTGCCTATGAGAGGGATTTTGCAGATTATATCTATGAATCGGAAAAGCTGATTTCCCTAAGCGGGAAGAAGCTCCACGGGAAGAGAAACCATATCAACAACTTCAAAAAGGCGTATCCTGATTATCAATATGAAAGAATTGACGGGAAAAACAAAGAAGAATGTGTGGAGATGGCTAAAA
>N._stephensi_709_foregut__coassemble_717_pt1 | contig 11317 bp, 8 predicted proteins | sample N__stephensi_709_foregut__metabat2_low_PE_012 | metagenome-assembled genome bin N | reverse complement strand
TGATAGGACAAAAATTCATCCAGCTCCCTTTCCCGCTGGATTCCCCAAATCGGAAGCACCTGTTCATACTGTGCCATAAAGGCATATGCCGCCGCCGAATTTGTAATCAGCCCGCCTGCCAACGCTTTCATGGCAAGGAAACCCATTCCCGCCTTTTGGCATTTCTCCACCAGCTTCAGTTCCTTTTCCCCGGACAAATAGCTGAAGGGAAACTGGAGCGTCTCATATAAGCCGCTGCTAACTGCTTCTTCCGCCACGGCTAACCGATGATTGGTAATACCGATATGACGGATTTTTCCCTGTTCCTTTGCCTTTATCATAGCTTCATAAAGCCCGCTGCCGTCTCCCGGTTTCGGACAAAAAGGCGGATTGTGGAACTGGTAAATATCCAGATAATCCGTTTTCAGGTTCCAAAGGGTAAGCTCCAAATCCTTAAAAAACCCTTCCGCCGTCTGGGACATGGTCTTGGAAGCAAGATAAATATTTTCCCGCATCCCCTCAAACGCCATCCCCAGCTTTTTCTCACTGTCGGTGTAAAACCGTGCCGTATCAAAAAAATGGATTCCGTTTTCATATGCCTTATGTAAAAGATGAACCGCCTCTTTTTCGGAAACCCTCTGGATGGGCAATGCCCCGAATCCGTTTTTATTGACAGTGATTCCTGTTTTTCCTAATGTTACTTTTCGCATACTTTCCTTTCCCCTTTCTACTTACCTTCTATCCCCGCAGCCTGCCTCTGTCCTGCGGACTATCTTCCTTTCCGTTGCAGGACAAACATACATGAAAGCCAAATCTCTCCTGCCACCATACCTGATTACAAATACTCCTCCGGTATATAAAATCCTCTCGTCGCCAGCTCACGGGCATAATTCTTATCCGAAAGCCTTTCCATGGATTCCGCCTTGAGCTTCTCCATTTTCTTTGCCTTTAAACCAAACACAACCCCGATGGCGTCCACGATTCCGCGGAAAACTATAAATACACCCATGAAAGCCACTCCAAACAATATCGGATAATACGAATCCGAATAATGCAGGTCATAATAAAGCCATCCCGCCGATATGGCGGCAATCACAAATCCCATCAGTGCCGCGGTTAACGGTTGCCCTATGGAAATATCGCAGGGTCTGACTCCCTCCAGGGCAATTTCATGATACCTGCTGTCAATATAACGGTTCCCGCATTTTTTACAGGTTCTTAAAGGACTTCCGTAAATCCATTTAGTCGCCACATAGGACGGTATCTTTGCCCCACAGTGGGGACAGGTCCCCTGTACATAACAGTTACGTTCTCTCATTCCCCTTTATCCTCCTGATTTTCTCCCTCCAAATGTACTATAGTATATTCATGCCGGACTGCGGGTAAAAACTTCTTTACCAAATCCGCCGTCCTCATCCTGAGACTGGAAGTATTGATGCAGGGATGACAGCCGAAATATTCCTCTATAAGGACATCCTCATCTATTAAAAGCGTAACCCTGTTTTCCTTATCGTTCATCAGCCCCATGACGCTGACCGAACCGGGAGTAATATCCAGATACTCCTCCATAAATTCAAGGGGCGCAAAGGAAAGCCTGGGACTGTTAATCTGATGGGAAATTTCCTTGGTCTTAAACTTCTTGCCCTCGGAAATCATCAACAGATAAAACTTTGTCTTCTGTGCATTGCAAAGAAACAGATTTTTGCAGACAACGGCAGGCGCCAGCACCTCGTCCACCGCCGCACAGGCTTCCATGGTAAAGGCGGCTTCGTGGTCCACCCTCTCATAGGCAATGCCAAGGGCGTCCAGCAAATCGTATACCGCTATTTCTTTTTCCAGCCGCCCATCCGTATTTTCCGGGCGCCCCTTATGTAATATAAGCTCCATTTTCCTGTGCATCCTTTCTACTGCTCCTTGATTTTCGCCGCCAGCTCCTCCAAATACATCCACCGTTCCAGCTTCTCTTCCAAAGCCTGCTCTACCTTTTCCTTTTCTTCGGACAGCTCCCTAAGCTTCACAAAATCTCTTGCAGCCGACAGCATATCCTTATCCAGCTTTTCTATTCTTTCTTCCAAAGCCGCTATATCGGATTCAATGGTTTCATAATCCTTCTGCTCCTTAAAGGTAAACTTTAACTTCCTTTCCCGTCCGGCGTTCCATTTTTCCTTCTCTCCCTTAGAAATATCCTGTTTTCCTTCTTTAAGGGCATCCCGCTTTCCCGCCTCCTGTTTTTCGGAGGATTCGTTACCCTTTGCTAACCGTTCTCCGGGCTTTCCCTTTTTAGACAGCTTCCTATCTTCATCCTCAGGCTTCCATCCTTCCAGAAGAAGCCTGTTTCTGTAATCCGTATAACCGCCCTCCGACTGGCGCAGCTTTCCTCCTCCTTCAAAAACAAAGAGCCTGCCCGCCACCCTGTCTAAAAAATACCTGTCATGGGAAACCACTATGACAATCCCCGGAAAGCTGTCCAGATAGTCCTCCAGAATCCGCAAAGTGGCGATATCCAAATCGTTGGTAGGCTCATCCAGTATAAGCACGTTGGGCGCACCCATCAAAACCTTGCAAAGATACAGCCGTCTCCTCTGTCCGCCCGACAGCTTCCCCACCGGTCCATACTGGTCCTCCCCTGCAAATAGAAATCGCTCCAAAAGCCTGGCGGCAGAAATGCTTCCTTCCTCCGTCTCCACATATTCCGCCACATCGCGGATGTAATCGATGACCCGTTGTCCGGGCTTCATCTCTTCCTCCTCTATTTCCTGGGCAAAGTAACCGATTTTTACCGTCTGCCCGATTTCCACCCTGCCTTCATCCGGCATTATCTCTCCCATCATGATTTTCATCAGGGTAGACTTGCCGCAGCCGTTTTTTCCCATAAAGCCGATGCGGTCATCCTTTTGAAACAAATAGGTAAAATCCCTTAGCAATACCTTATCCCCATAGGACTTGCTGATATGATGAAGCTCCACCGTTGTTTTCCCAAGCCTGCTTTTGACGCTTCCAAGCTCCACCTGCTTATCCTCTTCCCCATCCCTTACGGCGCTTAGCTGTTCAAAACGCATAAGCCTTGCCTTTTGCTTGGTGGACCTCGCCCTTGCGCCTCTTTTTACCCATTCCAACTCCTTGCGTAAAATGGCGTGGCGTTTCCTGTCCGACGCCTCTTCCTGCTCCTTTCGCTCCGCCTTTTTAATAAGAAAGCCCTGGTAACCGGCTGCATAGGAATAGATTTTTCCTTTGTCCACCTCAACAATCCTGTCGCAGATACCATCCAGGAAATACCTGTCGTGGGTAATCATCAGAATAGAACCCTTAAATTTCTTCAAGGCTTCCTCCAGCCAGTCCGCCATCTCCTGGTCCAGATGGTTGGTAGGCTCGTCTAAGACCAGGATATCCGCAGGTATTAACAGGGCATGGACCAGGGCAAGGCGTTTTTGCTCCCCGCCGGACAGCTGTCCGCAGGTCTGTCCAAAATCCGTCACGCCCAGCCTGGTCAGCATTGCCTTGGCGTCGCTTTCCCCCTGGTCCGAATCCTTTAACACCGCTTTCAAAAGATTTTCCTCTTCCCCGAAAACAGGATTTTGGGGAAGGTAAGAAATTACCTTCCCCTTTGAACGGATAATGCTTCCCGTATCCGGTTCATCCAGCCCCACAATCATCTTTAACAGGGTGGATTTTCCCGTCCCGTTGACGCCCAGGACTCCCGCTTTTTCTCCCTCCTGTAAAAAGAAGGACGCCCTGTCAAATATTTTTCTCTCTCCGTATGCTTTTGTGATTTCATCTACGGTTATGATATTCATGCCTGTTTCCATCCCATTTGATTTTGACAGCAAAGTCCCCGGCTTTCTTCCCTGTTCTTTTCCAGCCGTCCCGTTTTATATCCTTATTATGCGTCTAACCCAGGATTCCCTTATCAGCCACCTCATCCCATTCCGCCCTCCTGCTCTCATACTGCCCTGAAATCCATGCGGCGGCTTCCGCCTTTCCCTCTTCGGAATAGGGAAACTCTTCCGATGTGATTTTTGCGGGGTCAGTCTTCGCAAAGCATTTGGGTCCCGGCCACACATAGGCAATCAGGGTTGCATCCTTCTTTTCTTCCGGGGGGACAAACTTCACATGCTTCATGGGATTACGGTTGATGCGGTAATTCATGCCGCCCACGCTTCCAAAAAAGGCTTCGCCGTATTCGTAATGCTCTAATAAATACAAATCCTTACTCTCTACTACCATTCTTCCTAAAACCTTATCCATCTTTTGGGGCGATTTCCCGGAGCTGCTGCTTCTCTTCTTTCCCGGAGATGTCACTTCTCCTCTTCCCCAGGCTGCTTCTCTTCTTTTCCGGATGTTTCCCGGTTTTCCTGCCCTTCCTGCTGCATAACCGGTTGCGCCACAGCCTGCTGCTGCGGCTGTATGCCCGGCTGTGCCATAAAGGAAGCCTGCTGCTGTCTTTTCTTTTCCTTCCGTTTCCTCATGGATTTCCTGATTGCCTTTACAATCAGGATAATAATCAGAATCACGACTGCCCATACAACCAGATAAGGCAGGTTGATAATCAGCCTGATAAGGAAATTCAGGATGCCCGTTCCCACGCCGTAGAGGCTTTCCACAAACCCTGTGCTGATTTTCTCCCATGTGCTCTGTTCTTTAGCGGGCGTCAGCTTCGTCACTTCGTTGATATTCAGATAGATAGTGCTGTAAGAAACCTGATTGTCAAAAGTACGCAGCTGGGATTCCATGCTCTCAATCTGGTAGCGCACCTCCGAGAGACGGCTTTCCAGCGTGATAATATCCTCTATCGTCTCCACCTGCTCCATCAGCTCTAACAGCCTGTCCTGCTCCGCCAGAAGGGCTTTCTTGTGGCTTTCCATATCCACATACTGCAAGGTCACATCCGTCACGCTGTCGTTCCTGCTGATGACATTGGAGTTTTCAGCCACCTCGGACAAGAAATCATCCAGCTTTTGTGCAGGAATACGGATTGTCATGCTGGCGTTTCTGTTATTTGAACTGTAATAGCCGCTTCCGTTATAAGTATAGCTGCTTTCTACATAACCGCCCAGGCTGTTGACCTTTTGCTCCACCCTGCTTAACAGCGTGTCAAACTCCTCCGTCTCCACTTCCATATTTACATTTTTAATAAGCTTGCGGTTTTCATCTTGGACCTGGGGCGCATCCTGTCCCCCCTGTCCCTTGACAGCCTCCTCCGCCACCTCCGCTTCCATGGGTTCATCTGCCGCAGAATAGCTGTAAATATCGTCCGTGGCATAGCCGCCGAAGGAATTGTCATATCCTCCTTCGTCATAGGCTGACTCCGTCATCATCATATTCTTATCCGCCGAACCGCAGCCCGTCATAAGAACCACAGCCAGCGCCAGCGCCAGCAATTTGTTTCTATTACTCCTGCCTTTTTTCATATTCTTTCCTCCCTTTGATATGCCCTGCATATTTGTATCTATGGTAGATACGCTTCCGGCGGGAGTAATTTATGGAAAAAACAAAAAATTTTCCGCACAAAGCCAAAGACGCAGATTTCCTGCGGGCTGCTATAAAACCATTCCTGCCTTTTATCATCATTTCTATCTTTTATATCATTCTGTTTTTTATCATCATCTCTATCTTTTATATCATCCTGTTTTTTATCAGCTTTCTATCTTCTATACCGTGCCTGCCTTCTATGTATAAATCCTTCTTTCAAATTCCTCTACCCGCAAGGGCTTTGCATATAAAAAGCCCTGGGCGATATCGCAGTCCGCCTCAATCAGGAAGTCCCGCTGCCTGGTAGTTTCCACCCCTTCCGCTAAGACCTTCATGTTCATTTTCTTCGCCATGTCAATGATATTGCGGATCATGACCTGGTTTTTATAGCCATCCTCATCATCCTCTATGTCTGCAATAATATCCTTGTCCAGCTTCAATATGTCCACCGACAAATCCTTTAACATGCTGAGAGAAGAAAAACCCAGCCCGAAGTTGTCCATAGATGTGGTAATGCCCTGCTTTTTCAAATCCCGGTACAGCTCAGCCATAATGGCATACTCCCGGTAATCCATGGTCTCCGCCAGCTCGATTTCAATATATTCCGGCTCCACTCCGTATTCCTCCAGAATATTCATAATATCCGCCACAAGGGTTTTGCTGTGGAGATTCCAGTTGGAAAGATTGACGGAAATCCTGACGGGCTTTTTCCCCCGCTTTTTCCAGTTGGCAATCAGGCTGCACGCCTGCCTGAGTATCTCAAAATCCAGCACACAGACAGCCCCGTCCTTCTCCAGCATAGGGATAAACCATTCAGGCTTTACCACCTTTCCCTGGTATTTCCACCTCGCCAGCGCCTCCGCCCCGCAAACCGTATTGTCCTTTAGATTTATCTTGGGCTGTAAATAGGTAACAAATTTTCCGTCAGCCATATTCTCCACAAATTCCTGTGTTACCTTCTTTTCATAAACAATGCGCTCAGACAGCTCCGGCGTATAATAAACATATTCCTGCTTATAAACCTGCTTTGCCGCCTGCATCGCCGTGGATATCGCGGTCATCACATCTCCCATCTTCTTCACATGGTCCTCTATCTCATAAACGCCGCAGACCGCGCTCAATGTAACCTCCTGGACGCCGGCGGAGGTATCCACCTCTACGCTGACCTCCTGTAAATATTTCAGAAAATCCTTTGTGCGGTCCCTCCTGATTAACGCCACATAATTGTCCCCGCCCAGCCTGGCAATCATTTCATCCTCAATCAAAAAACCGCAGACCGCATGAGCATACTGAATCATCACATTATCGCCACCCTGATAGTCCACCCGCTTATTGATATATTTAAAATTCCGCACATTAAAATACAGCGCATCATATCTGGAAAGCTTTCCCTTTTTGATAAGCCTGCTCCCATGGGTGTAAAAGGCGGTCAGATTGGGAATCCCCGTCAGTCCGTCCTCGCTTAAAGTACGATCAAAAAGAGCGGCTGTCCTGGCACGCCCAATAAAAACAAAAAGCTGCTTTGTCATAAATTCCAGACGCCGCTTCTCCTCTTCGCTGTAGGTATATGCAAGGGGCGCATAGATGTCAAAGGCGGTCCTGCCGCCCACATCGGTCTTAAAGGCAAAATGGAGGGACGCCCGTCTCTCCTTCTTTCCCTTTTGGTACAAAACCGTCCGTATCCGCTCCCCGTCAGGCTGCATACTGTTAGCGGAGGAATAAACCTTTAAATCTATCCTGCCTATGGGGATGTCCTTTTCCAAAAAAGCCACCGCACGCCCGATGGCGTCAAAACACATCTTCAAATTAACAGGCGCCTCTAAGAGCGTATCAAAAAATGCCTCAAACTCCGGACTTACCATAAAGCTGCTTTGTCTCATCTCTTCCATATGCCAGCCCCCTTTGCCTGATTTCATGCTTTATGATAATCATACCATAAATCCCGAAGTTTCACTATAAAAATTTCGCCCTTTTTCCCCTTTTTTCCTGTTCCGGCGCCTTTATCACAATCCGGTCCTCCTCCACATGGACGCTGACCTTATTACCCTCTACGCCTATCCTTTTCAAATCCTCCCGGGCAAGCTGCAGCCTTCCCGCCTTGTCCAAAACCGCAAAGGATTCATGGGAGGCAGCCATTTCCAAATCCTCCACCTCCTCCAGCCGTTCCCCGTAGCTTTCCTTCATGATTTCCTCGCTGCTTACCTTGCCGTCGCAGATGCGCACCACCCTGTTTACCTTTTTGGCAAGGTTCCTGTCATGGGTCACAATCACAATGGACAGCCCCGTCTCTTCATTTAATTTCCTGAACACGTCCAGAATATAGGCGGAAGTTTTCGTATCCACCGCTCCCGTGGGTTCGTCCGCTAAAAGAAGTCCCGGACGGTTCGCCAGTGCGATGGCGATGGCAATCCTCTGCTGCTCGCCTCCCGAAAGCTCGCTCAATCTGGAATGACGCTTATGTTCCATGCCCACCCGTTCCAAAAGCTCTAAGGCATATTCCCGTCTGATACGCTCCCCCGCCTTTTTCTTTCCTGCAAAGCGCATGGGAAGCTCCACATTCTGCAAGGCGGTCAGATAGGGAAAAAGATTCCTGGCGTTGTTCTGCCAGACAAAGCCTACGTCCTTCTGCTTATATTCCCTAAGCTCTCCCTCCTTCATGGCAAACAAATCCTTGTCGTTTACAAAAAGCTTCCCGGCAGAAGGACGGTCCAGTCCCCCCGCCATGTTGAGGAAAGTACTTTTCCCGCTTCCGCTATTGCCGATGATTGCCATCAGTTCTCCCCGCTTTACCGTAAGCTCCAGCCCCTGCAGCGCCATGACCTCTAAGTCCCTGGTCTTATAGATTTTAACCAGGTTTTCACACATGATAATGTTTTCCGACAATTTTACCATCCTCCATTTCATAGCAGACATCCCCCACATCGAACAGTCCCGCATCATGGGTCGTCATGATAATGGAAACGCCTTCTTTCTTTATCAGCTCCTTAAATACCTTAATGACCTGTAACGCCGTCTGGCTGTCAAGCTCCGCCGTCGGCTCGTCGGCAAAAATAATCTTAGGTCTGTGGGCGATTGCCCTGGCAATGGCAACGCGCTGCTGCTCGCCGCCGGACATTTCCTGGGGCATATGGTGCATCCTTTCCTTCAGCCCTACCTTCCTTAAACATTCCTCCACTCTTTCGCCATAATCCCCCTCACAGCCCGACAGCCGCAGGGAAAATTCCACATTTTCATAGGCGCTCATAATAGGCACCAGGGCTACCGCCTGGAAAACATAGCCTATGGTAGTCCGCCTGAAGGCTTCCCTCTTTCTCTCATCCTCTGTACTGATTACCTCCCCCTGGCAGAGGACCTCGCCCTTATCCGGCATATCCAGGGCGCTCAGGATATTGAGCAGGGTGGTTTTTCCCGAACCGGAACGCCCCTTCAAAATCACAAGGCTTCCCTCTTCTATCTCCATATTCACGCGGTCCAAGGCATAAAAGTCCTCCCCTGCGGCATTTTTATAAACCTTTACAATGTCATGCGCTTCCAGTATTTTCATCACTCCGCCTCCTATTCCTCTCCCAGCTTCAGCGCCTGGGCGATTTTCATACGGGATATATTGCGCGCGATAATCCCAATGCACAGGACAAAGACAAGGGCAAGAATCAGCCCAAGCTGCAACATATCCTTTGCATCACAGATAATCTTTACCGGCAGCCATACATCCGTCCCCGACGCATATGCCACCTGAATCAGGGGCGCAAACAGCCGGGTCGCCAAAATCCCGGTAAACACGCCTCCCAAAGCTGCCGGAAGGGAGGTAAGAAGCTGCTCTGTCATCAGCATTTTCTTCATTTCCCCATAGGTCATCCCCATGGCGCGGCATACGCCGAAAACCAGCTCCCGCTCCTTGATGCCCATGATCTGGAAAATCAAAAACCCGATACAGCAGATTAACAGCGCCACCAGAAAGCCGATGGTTAAAAGCCCGTTCGTCTCCTGGAACACCGGGTCGTTTTTCATTTTGACCACGTCGTTATCCGCATCGCTGAAATAGACATACTCTATCCGGTTTTCTTCGGAAAAATCATAAATATATCCGTTGGACGCCCGGTTGGCAATCCACCGCTCATAGGGAATCTTCCCCAGGAAATTTTCTACCATATCATAGGCTGCCACCATCAGGTAAACATCCTCCGCCGTATAGGAGCCGTCGGAATTTTTCACATACCGCTCGCCGGAAAAGCCCGGAAAATAATCCACAAAGCCGACAATAACCCCTCTTCCCATGCCTGCCGTCCTGTTTTCCTCATCAAATCTGGTATAGGCGACGCTGTCCCCCTCGGAAAGCCCCAGCTTATCCCTGGCGTTAGAGGACATCAATACCCCGTATGGGTTTTGTGCCATGGCGTTTAAGTAGTGATACCAGTGCTTATCCAAAATCCCGTCGGGCATATACGCCGTTTTCCCAAATTCCTCGGTATGGATTCCCATCAGCACTAAATCTCCCTGCTCGACGCCTGCCCCATCCGCCCCGGCGCTTTCCTCCACATCCAGATAGCTGGAAACCTTTTTTAAGGAAATCCTCTCATCCTGCCGGTAGACCTTTGTCATCCGGCTGATGTCATTTTCCAGGGCTTCATATTTGAAGGAATCCGGCTCCGTATAAACAATGTCCCCAGCTTCCATTCCCCTTACCAGAAGATATTTTACCGCCGCATGGTTATCGGGAAACTTCTCCTGCAAAACAATATCCGCCCCGTCCCTGTAACGGATTGCCATTTCCTCGTTATTATTGATGGTTCTCGCCGTATTGGCGTTAAAAATGCCCAGGGCAATGGTACAGGTCAAAAAAATCATAATGAAGCTCTGCTTTTCCCGGCTCCTGGTGCTCTGTAAAAACGCCGTGTAGGAAGCGACGCCCCATTTTTTACGCCCTATGCGGTAAACCATGGATACCAGACAGGGTATCAGCCTGGTCAAAAGCAGCGACATACTTAAAATGAACAGGGAGGAACCCAAAAACAGCGTCGGGTCAACGCTTTCCCCCATCCGTATTTTCTCCCTGATGGAGGGCAGCTGGGAACGGAAATTGTAGAAAATATAAAGGGAGATGCCCATCCCTATCACATCCAGCCAGAATCTTTTCCAAAAAACCTTCTTACGCCTGCCGTTCTTCCTTTTCTGTTCCACGATGCTGACCCGGCACCTGGGAATCACGGGAAGCGTCATAACCGCAATACAGAAGCACGCCGATAGGGCAAGCTGCCTGATGACCGCTCCCGTTATCCTCAAGGGAATCCGCTCCCTGTTTACAAATTCCATAAAGGAATTGGCATACCCCACAAAAAGCGCCATGAGGCACCCTAAGGCAAGTCCTGCCAAAAGGGCGGCAAGGGTAAGGAATGCTGCCTGGCAGAAATAAAGAAAGACTATCTGAAGCCCCGATACCCCCCTGCTCTTTAGCACGGAAATTTCATTCTGCTCCATATCAAGCATCTTTGCCGCCACCATAAAAATAAACAGCGCTAAAAGCACCATGGTGGGCACCTGCAAAATGCCTATGGTCCGCTCCGCCCTTTCCTTATCCTCAAAAAACTGTCCCAAACCCTCCCTGCCGTTAATTTTCACATTTTCCTTCTCCAGCTCTCCGGCAATCCCGTAAAGAACAGAAGCCTCTTCCGGTCTTAGCACGGAATAGTCGTAAAGGGCGCGGGACTCCCGGGTAAGCTTAGCGTCTCCTGCATCGCCGCTTCTGCCGTAAGCCGGGCAGACCGCCTCCCCGAATACCTGTTTCGCCACAAAGCACTGGGTATTATAGCTTTCTGCGCTTCTTCCCCAGAAATCATCCTCCGTATCCGCCTGGGCAAATACGCCTGTAATC
>N._stephensi_709_foregut__coassemble_710_pt1 | contig 11392 bp, 7 predicted proteins | sample N__stephensi_709_foregut__metabat2_low_PE_012 | metagenome-assembled genome bin N | reverse complement strand
TTCATCCTTTTTGACAACAACGCCTACAAAGGGCAGCTCCGCCCTGATTCTGTCCGGCTCAATGCCGTTTAACTGCAAGGCGTTAATCCAGTCAATCAGCTCGGAAGTGCTGGGCTTCTTGCGGATATCCCTGATGGAACGAATCTGGTAAAACACCTCCATGGCATTTTTCAGTAAATTCGCTTCCACATCGGGATAATGAGTCCTCACAATCTGCTCCATCAAAGTTTCATCGGGAAAATCAATATAATGAAAAATACAACGGCGCAAAAAGGCGTCGGGCAGCTCCTTCTCTGCATTGGAGGTAATGATGACAATGGGTCGTTGCTTTGCCTTGACCGTGCGTTTCGTCTCATGAATATAAAACTCCATCTGGTCCAGCTCCCATAAAAGGTCGTTGGGGAACTCCAAATCCGCTTTGTCGATTTCATCAATCAACAAAATGACCTGTTCCTCATCCTCAAAAGCCTCTCCCAGCTTCCCTAATTTGATATAACGGGAAATATCGTCTACGCCCTCTTCCCCAAACTGCCCGTCATAGAGACGCTGGATGGTATCGTACATATACAGACCGTCCTGCGCCTTGGTAGTGGACTTGATATTCCAGATAATCAGCTTCTTTCCCAAGGAATTGGCAACCGCCTGGGCAAGCATGGTCTTACCTGTTCCCGGCTCTCCTTTGATTAATAAGGGCTTTTCCAATGCAATCGCCACATTCACGCTTGCAAGCAGCTCTTTGCTTGCAACATAATCGGCGGTGGAATTAAAATTTGTCTCCATATTTGTTTTCCTCTCCCGGTTATTTATAAAATTATAACCTGTTTTCTTTGCAAACCAATTACTAACATGATACAATAATAGCGTTTGAAACACAAGAAAAAGCGGAGCCTAAATTGCAAAAAGCCCCCCGTGATTTTTTAAAAATACGAGAAACAGGAGCTGTTAAAATGATTAAGGACATTTTCACAAACAAAAAACCCACCTTTTCCTTTGAGGTATTTCCTCCCAAAAAGGAGGATGAATTTGAAAGCGTTTATGGGACTTTAGATAAGTTAAGCGCATTGCATCCCGATTTTATTTCCGTAACCTACGGCGCCGGCGGAAGCCGTTCCAAGAAAACGGTGGAAATCGCCTCCTATATCCAGAACACCCTGCATATAAATGCCTTAGCGCATATGACCTGCGTGGGAAATAAAAAAGAAGACATCGACAGGGTATGCGAAGAATTAGCCGACGCCCATGTGGACCATGTGCTTGCCTTAAGGGGCGACCGTCCCGCCTATATGACGGACGAACAATATGAAAGCCGGGATTTTGCCTATGCCAACGAATTGGTCGCCTATTTAAAGGAAAAGACCTCTTTGCAGATTACCGGCGCATGCTATCCCGAAAAGCATTTTGAAGCCATGAGCAAACGCGCCGACCTGGAAAGATTGAAGGACAAGGTAGCGTGCGGCTGTGACTTTCTCATTACACAGCTGTTTATGGATAACGATGTTTTTTATGAATTCCAGGAAAGCTGCCAGGCAGGGGGCATCGATGTGCCAATCTGTGCCGGCATCATGCCCATTACCTCCACAAAACAGGTGGCAACCACCATTTCCTTATCAGGGACTTCCATCCCCAAAGCATTTTCAGACCTTGTGGCAAAATACGGGGATAACCCGGAGGATATGAAAAAAGCCGGCATTGATTATGCCATAAAACAGATACTGGATTTGAAAAAATATGGTGCGGACGGGATTCATCTCTATTCCATGAACAGACCAAAGACAACGGAGGAGATTATGAGGGCGGTTGTATAGCCGCCCCTTTTATATGCTGTATTCCTGACACAGTTCATTACAGAAACTGTCATCCTCCGCAGCTCTTCTCAAATCATCTATGCGGTTATCCGATAACAGAAATTTATTAAGAGTCCGTATACGGCGTTCCCCGTCCACCTGACCTTCTTCCCTGCCAATCTCACGCTCGCTTTCCCGAATCAGCTTCATTTCACGTTCTTCATCAAATTCATAAATACTCATCTTGATTACCTCCGCCTTCTGGCTTATAAGAAAATCCTTTAATATTCCTTCCCTGATGCACTCGTCCACTGCTCTTGCAACCGCATCTTGCAGTCCCATTTCCATACTGTATTTCCTAACCTTGTCCACATACTGCATATATTGCTTTAAGTCAGGACATTTCTCTTTTAACAGTTCATTCATCCCTTCGTTAATATTCAAAACGGTTACCTTTAATTCCAGTTCCGGATTATCCGTAGGGATTAAAAAGCTATCCGATAATTTCAACTCCATGCGCTCCGGCATTTTCTTCTGCCCGTTATAAAACACAATAAAACGCGGGGTTGGAATCATCAAAGTTCTGCCGGCATAAATGGTTTCATCTGCCACTGTCTTTTGCAGGATATCCGCAATATAGAACAAATCCCTCAGGGGCATATTTGCCGGTATGGTGGACTGATGCTCGTAAAGCTGAATCCGGTTGGCAACCACAAAGGAAAGGTCATTATGTACATTCATATAGATTACATTTTCCAACGTATTAAACTGTAACAAAGAAACATCACTATATGCAGTATTATTTACCCCATTATAAAGTGACAATGCCCTCTGCCTGTCACTGAACAGGCGTCGGAATACTGTATCCTTATAATTTCTCTGTGCCTGTGGCGCTTTCGGATTCTTCTTTGCCTTTCCTTCCTCCCTGAAAGCACAATCCACTTCTTCCAATAACTCGTCTTTTCTTTTCATCGGTAACCTCCCTATGACAGGAGTTACCCAAACGATTGCAAACAATAAAATAGCTTTTTGCTATTTGCATCTTTTCAAAACCCATCGGTTTTCATACTGCCGCACCGCTGAAACTCCTGCTTTTAAAATAAATTTGTTGGATTTAAAAGCATTGATTTCAAGATGCCTTCCGGCAGAAAACAGATACACAAGACTGTGCAAAAGAACGTTAGAAATATATGCTTTTGTCTGATTTTAGCATTTGATGCTTTATATGTCAACATTATTTTTTCGTTTTTACGAACATTTTATATATCAAATATAACGCAGGCTGTCATAAGATCCCCATCATCTCTATAAGTAATCCGCCCATTATAAGCCGACACAATTTCCTTAATAATATGATTTCCCATCCCATGCTTTGCTTTATCTCTTTTGGTAGTCTTAAAATCGGTTTTCAGAGGATAATTTTTCTCCGATTTGGAATTTTGGACAACAATTTTTAAATATCCCTGCTGCCTTGTAATATTCATTTTAACGGTAGATTCCTTGGTCTGATATGCAGCTTCCATGGCATTGTCCAATAAATTAGCAAAAAGACTGATAAGATTATATTCTGAAATATTAATGTCCCTGAAAAATACTCCCTGTTTCTCAAACCGAATGCCCGTTTCCAGACATTCTTTTTCTTTTTCACGGATTAAACAATCCAACACTCGAATGTCCGTAAATTTTCCACTGTTTTTATCAATTTTCTTTAGAATCGTTCTTCCATCTTCCTCCTTTTCCATTTCTTCCATAACCCCTAAATGATTCGCTATATCATGACGGATTAACGAAATTTCTTTTTCTTTCTGAGCTTGCAGCTTCTCAAGCTCCTGATAGTATGCAAATTGTTTTTCCAAAGCTTTTTCACTACGATTCTGATGCAAAAAGAACACTGTAATAAGCAAAAACAGAACAGAAAAGCAAATAATCAAGCCTTTCCATCCGTGAAAAATCAATACGCCTATATCCAGAACAGTTAATAAAACGCACACTGCCTTAAATAATTTGCTTTTAAACTTATAAAAATAATTCCATACTATTTTTGTTATCCATGCTGAACCAATACTTATTGTAACTGTAAAAATAAACAACGGTACCGATGCCGTCTCCATATATTCTACCATGGCATGCATATCTCCCCCAAATTTAAAAGCCAAAAACGGGATTGAAATCACAGAGGCCAGCATCTGGTAGCTCCATTCAACAGCAAACAGATAAATAAAATTCCAGTATGCATAGCCTTGATAACCTATGTAAAGCAAAATAAGTACCACGGGATAGAAAATCATAATTTCTATACAAAATGCCACATTATTTCCGGTTTCTCCCAGTACGCCCCAAAAAATATCATGAACCGCCAATAATATCATCAACACATATTTTGCATATTTCCTATTCACTTTACACTTTATATGGGACGAAATCATCCATAAATCCAAGATTCCCTGGATAATCCCCGTTACTACTATATATGTATATCCTCCAATTCCAAATTCCGGCATAAACAATTTACTCCAATCCCCATTTATTACAAACTCATTAATACTGCAACTCTCATATAATTACCCTTATCTTCATATTGAATCCGTCCGTCCCTATTTTCCACAATTTCCCTAATAATCCTGTTGCCAATGCCATGTTTTCCTCCGTCTCTCTTTGTTGTCATGAAATTATTTTGTAAAGGCATAACAGATAGGGATTTTGCATTCGATATAGTAATTTTTAAATATCCCTTCCGGATTTCAATATTTAAATCTATCATAGGGTTTTCCGTGCATTCTGCCGCTTCCATGGCATTGTCCAATAAATTAGCAAATAAACTGACAAGGTCATATTCTGAAATATTCGTATCAGAAAGGCATATTACCTGTTTTGTAAATTTAATTCCTCGTTCTTCACATTTTCTTTCCTTTTCCAGAATAAGACAATCAAGCACCGGAACACCTGTAAACACACCATAATTTTTATCAATTCTTTTTAAAAGTTTCCGCCCTTTTTCATCCTTCTCCATCTCTTTCATAACACTTAAATGATTTGCAATATCATGGCGGATTTTTGATATTTCCTTTTCCTTCTGCAATTGTATTTCTTCCCTTGCACGATAATATGCAAACTGATTCTCCAAATTTTTATCTTTATGATTTTGACTATAAAAAACAACAATTGCAAAAAGAAACAGTGTCGGAAATATAATACTGATAATTTCCCAACCTAAAAATAGTATGGAACTTATATCCATACAGGCAAATATAATACACACTATTCCAAAAATCCTGCGCCTTTGTTTATATAAACTTTCCATAATATATTTAGTTAATTTTGCTATAATTGCGTAAACAATAATAACAATTAATATCCTAATAAGCCCCGGCTCGTCCATATATCCTTCAATTTTACTTAAATCGAAACCGCAGATGATTGCCAAAACAGGCAACGTCACAACAGTTCCCAGCAACAAAAAACACCAATCAAAAGATAAAAGATATATGAAATTCCAATGCGCATATCCTTTATAACACCAATAAAACAAAATAAGTATTATAGGATAATAAACAAGCATTTCCGTCCCAAGCAGCGTATAATTATCTGTTCCACCATAAACACTTGTGAACAAATCATGTAAGACCACTAACAACAGTAAGATAATATTTGCAAAGTTTTTTCCTTCTTTACATTTCACAAGGGAATCAATCATCCAAACATCTGCAATTCCCTGCACTAAAGATATAACTGCGGCATATATCCAGAATATTACACTATCCGTTCCCATCACATGGTACTCCCTATTTTTGCCTCTTCAATTTTTTGAAGCACCTGCTCATGATATTCTTCTTTTCCGCTCCCCTTTACTTTTTGATAATACCGCTGCACTTCTTTCCGAATTTCTTCCAGCTCCTCATCCTTTTCCAGCATCTGTTTCTCCAACTCCTGATGATAGTAAAGCTGCCTTTCCCTTTCACTCTCTTTTTCAAGCCGATATAAAACAATAAGAACCAACAAGGTCAATATCGCAGGCATTGCAACTACAATTTCTTTCCATTCTTCAAGCCGGCTTACACCTAAATAAGCAGCTGCCAAAGCTGCTGAAACAGGGTGCAGAAATCTATCCGGAAGGTTCTGCATCCCTTTCCAGAAAAAAGCAACAATCGGCGCTGCCGGAATATACAAAAGAAAATAGATAAGAAAAAGGTCATTTCTAAACTCATTCATTTTTATCAAAACCTGATTCATGTTAAAATCACAGAAAAACGCCAGTAAAACAAATTTACCGACACTGCAGACCGCCCTGATTAATAAAATATTTGCCAGAAAATAGATAGTGTTCCAGATATGTTTTTCCTTCTGTCCAAAAATCAAAAGAAATACCATCCCCACTGTTGCCAGTGCCCATTCCAGGCAAAGCCCCCAGTCTGATGATATCCTATAGGCACCTGCTGTTTCGTGAATTATAAAAACCAGATAAAACAAAATTCCCATGAATCTTTTCCACCTTATCAATGGTTTTGTCACGTAAAATACAGCCAAAGCCGCTGCGCACGCTAAAATAACGCAATAAATCAGCCCGATATTCATTTCCCCTCATATCCCCTTTTGTATATTATGTATTTTCCAGATAGTCAAAAAAACTGTTACGCGCCTTGGTATAACGCCTTCTGCTGACAGGAAGAACCTTATCGTTAAACAACACGACGCCCTCTGTGGAAATTTTTTTGACAAAAGCTGCGTTTACTGAATAACTCTGATGAACCCGGATAAAAGAATCAGGAAGTCTGGAAAGAAGGTCGTCCATTTTCATCCACAGCCTTCTTTCCTCCTCCGTCATATAAATAGTAACCTCATGCCTGTCGCTTTCAATATAAATAATCTCGGATGGATTCAAAAGCATAACGTCGCCTGAATAACGAAGTACTAACTGCTGATTTTTCTCATCCTTCACTTCATCTATTAACATATCCACTGCTTCTTTTAATTTTTCCCTTTGAACCGGCTTTAATAAAAAGTAACTGGGCTTTGCCAGAAAAATATCAGAAACATATTCAAGATAACCGCTTAAAAATATAACCTTTAATTTGGGAAATTGCTTTTGTAGTCTAACAGTACATTCAATCCCTGATTTATCCTTCTCATCCCAGCAAATATCCATAATGATGATATCAGGTATGATTTCATCCCCATTTTCTAACGCCTCAAGATACGCAGTAAGATTTTGTATACAGGTAACGTAGATGATATCTTTATTGTATTCCTGATAAAGCATCTGCTCCAATTCCTTCAGCACATCCATATTGTCATCGCAGACTGCAATCCTGTACATTTTGTCCTCCCCGGCATTATTTATCCTCCACAAATAAGCCATACGTTTTATTATAACATTGAAAGAGGTATTATGGCAAACCCCTAATATACATCTTTTACTATTCGTTTTTATCCATTGCGACCTTTATAATCCGTATTTTGCCATAATCTCCCTAAATTCCACAGACCTTGAAAATCCCTCTAAAACCTGTGTGCGGCTCATGCCATTGTTTAACTTATCGAGCCAGTACCGTTTGCCGGATGCGTCGGATGCTCTGTCCATGAAGGTCTGATATAAAACCTCCACATAATCTGCATCGCTTAAATTCCTGTTTAAAAATTCCTGGGAATCAAAGAAGCTCTTTGCCACATTTTCCGCGCTCATAGCCCCGGTATTAATCCTGTTTGTCCAATCTTCAACGCCAACCGTCTCTCCCTCTCTGGAAAGCGCCTTGGTATACATCCGTAAAACATAATTTCTGACGCCCGGTCTGTATATGCTGCTGCCGTCCGCCTGCATAGTCCCTCTGGCAATCCCGTAGCTGTCACATAGATTGCTGAATTCCCGGGAATTGACAAAACCGCTTAAAACTTCCTGTCTGCTTCCGCCATGCCAAAGAAAATTCATCCAGTAATTTAAGCCTTCCTCGTCAGGAAATCTGTCAAAAAAGGTTTTGTATAAGACAACTAAATATTCCGCATCTCTCAAATTACGGTTTTTAAATTCCTTGCTCTCAATAAATCCGTGGGATATTCCCGCCCCGTCTATCTGTCGGGAAGCCAGTCTGTTGCTCCAATCCTGCAAGCCCGCTTCCTCCGCCTCACGGTTTAAGGCACAATTATACATGCGCTTTACAAACGCCTCTATCTGGGATGGATCAGCCTGGTTTCCGCCTGTAAAATCTCCTCCTGCTGCTGTGGAACCTCCTGTGAAAGAACCGTTTCCTCCTGTTGAACCCCCTGTGGTCGTACCATTTCCCTGCGTTTCATTAGGATTCTTTACCGTAACCGTATAAGTGACTTTTTTACTCCTTATATTTTTATTTTCCGCCGTAATCGTCGCCGTACAAGGGCTGTTTGCCGTAATTTTACCCGTTGCATCCACGCTGACTCCCGCCGAAGAGCTGCTCCAGATAAAAGTATCCTCATCTATAGGCGTCCCATCCACATAGACCTGCAACTGTTCAGAATTTCCAACAATTAATTCTCCCGACGCCTTTTTAAACTGCGGCTGAATCTGTGCGCCTGCCATAATTTTATAGGTTCTTTGCTCATCTGCCGGTCTGGCAAAAGTATTGGTGCTGTTAACACCAAAGCATTGTGTCCAATACCAGACGCCATCAACCTGAAAACAGCCGATTCCTATGCTTGTGTATCCGGCAGCCAATATATTCTCCCTATGTCCCGTGGAATTCATCCATCCTGTCATTGCCGCCTGAGGATTAGCATGTCTTGCCGCAATATTTTCCCCTTGTAGTTTAGAATGTATTGTAAAACATGAATCCCCATTTGGTCTTGTATGACTAAAATAAATGGAACATTCCGCAGCCCTTGTCATTGCCGCCGCTAACAGGTCTTCATCCATACTTAACGGGGAACATCCCTGTTTTGCCCTTTCGGCGTTTACCAAATCCAGAATCTGATACGCATATGTATAGGACACATTACCCGTAACACTTAACTGCTGCATAGAGGTATCATAGGAAACCTGCATTCCTCCCGCCTGCATCTTAGCCATAAGCATAGATATCCCTACACTGCCTGTTGTATAATCATAAATATTCCCTGCCCTGTCTTTAAATAGAACCATAGGCATATTAAAGCCCTGATTGTTGTTAATCCTAAAGCCTAAGGACTTCAAATTTTGACACGCCACTCCGTTTCGTTCATAAATAGCAAAGATTTTTTCCGAAACACCTTCCAGATTCAAGGATTTTTTGATGGTTTCATCTGAATTCCCCACAATATCTATAGCATAAATATTTACCAGATTCATGTCCATACCGGAGATCAGCTTGTCCAGATACCCCAAGACACTTGCTGTATAAGAGCAGGACCCCATTCCGCCCAATACAATAATTCCATATTTTCCGTCATTTCCGTTAAAGGTAGCGGTTTTCCCCGTTCTGATGTCTGTTATGGGAAAGGAATATCCGGAAATGCTTGCATAACTGCCTGCTTCCTCCTGCATTTCTACCATATCGGAAATCACATCTGTCTCATTGGCTGAAACCTCATTCCCATCATTGCTTAATCCGGAATCTGTTTCCTCTTCCCAAGTCATATTGATTTCCGCCGCATTTACCTCCGCCACAGAAGCAAAAAGCAATATGACGGCAAGAAATACTGCTGCCATACAACTTGAAAAATTTTTAAAAACTTTTGAATTTTGTTTCCACATTTACATTGAATCCTCCTGTCAATTTTTTATGTCACGATATGCCCGTCAATCATACCCGTATCTTAATGTTTGCATCCCATGCCCTATAAGCCATAAGACGCCTTAATAATGGAAAACTCTTGGGAAAGGGTAAAGCCATATACAAGACTGTCCCTTGTTTCTCTTCCCGTTTTCAGGCGGCTTACCCAGTCAACAAGCCCGGCTCCATCCGGCTCACGGTTTAAAAAGGTGCGGTACATTCTGATTACAAATTCCGTATCAGACAGGTTCTGATTTGTAAGCTCCTGGGAACGAAGGAATCCTACAGTTGCTATTTCTTCAATGGTATTTTCCTTCGTTATATACTTTTTGCACCAATATTCCAAGCCGTCCTCATCAAACGCCCTTCCCAGCATTTTGGTATATAACCTTGCAATAAACCCTGTCGCGCCTGCATTTTTGTCACGATACGCCGAAAGGGTAACACTTCCTCTGTTTACTCCATAGGAATTGCACAATCTTGAAAATTCTAAAGACTCGGCAAAACCACGGTACACATATTCACGGCTCATACCGTTTTCAAGGTCGGACACCCAGCCATTCAAGCCGCCTTCATCCGCCTCGCGCCCAAACATGGTGCGGTAAAGCATCTTTACATACTGCACATTGTTATAATTGAAGTTTTTAAATTCATCACTGAAAATAAAGCCCTGCGCCACTTCCGCCGCAGTTTCTTCTTTTGTATTCAGTCTTGTATTCCAATCATTCAAGCCCGCCTCTTCCGCATCACGGTTCATGGCAACGTTATATAGGCGGAAAACAAACCCTTCCACGCCTGCTTTGGACTTCCATGTATCAGGACCTTCCGGAATGTCATTTTCAGTGCCTGTCCCTTCGCTCTGTTCCTTTTTCTTATTGCATATCTGACAGATGCCCGCCTCATTGTACTTATGGGTATGTCCCTCTTCGGAAACCATGGAACGGAGGTTCTCATCAACAGATACTATGGGATAATCATATATTGCATCCGGTATTTCTACCGAAACACATCCTTTTCCAGGATTAATTCCTATAATCACAGCGGAATTTTGTCCATTAATTGCATATTTAATTTGAGATGTTTCATCCGGAATGGCACCTACTCCAATTGTAACATCATTATTAGGAATAAATATTGAAGTAAGAGAACTGCATCTCGCAAATGTATAATTTCCAATATCAATAACACTATCAGGAATTACTACTGTTGTTAATGCTGTACAACCATTAAATGCTGCAAACCAAATATGCGTAACACTATTAGGAATTGTTACTGTTTCCAGCATAATACAACCACTAAATGCGTTATCCTCAATCTCCGTAACACTATTAGGAATTGTTACTGTTGTTAAAGGGCAACCGCCAAACGTAAGTTCCCCAATATAAGTAACCCCATCAGGAATTGTTACTGCTGTTAGGGCACACCCACAAAATGCACCCATTCCTATCTCTTTAACACTATCCGGAATTACTACTGTTGTTAAAGATGTACATTCTTCAAATGCTTCTGTTCCAATAGTTGTAACGCCATCAGGAATTGTTACTGTCGTTAAAGATGTGCATTTACTAAACGCCCCTATCCCGATAGTCGTAACACTTTGTGGGATTACTATTTCATTTATAAAATTACAACCCAAAAACGAGGCATCTCCAATATATGTAATACCTTCTTTAATTATAACTTTTTCAATTCTTATATTAACATTATCGTCTGCCGCTTGCCAAGGTAGAGGATTTTCAAAATCAGTGATACTCCCATATATATATTCTCCTCTTATACTTCCATTTCCCTTAATCTCCAGCAAATCATAGATGCCATCATTATTGCTGTCAGAAATCGTATATGTCACATTCTTACCGTCATTTTCATCTTCACTTCCACAATAACCGCTGA
>N._stephensi_709_foregut__coassemble_704_pt1 | contig 11449 bp, 12 predicted proteins | sample N__stephensi_709_foregut__metabat2_low_PE_012 | metagenome-assembled genome bin N | reverse complement strand
TTCCATTTCAGCCCTTTTGTTATGACCGTATTCGTTTTTTATCCTTATCTGGCAGGCATCTGCTTTTTCTATCAGCCTCCCAGCTTCCCTGCAAAATCAGCCATAGCCTCCGATATCTTAATCTGCTGGGGACATACCGCCTCGCAGCTTCTACAGCCTACGCAGGCACTGGGACGTTTTTCCTCCGGCATGGTTGCCACCAGCATAGGCGCAATGAAACCGCCTCCCGTGAAACAATGCTCGTTATACATATCTATCAGCTCCGGGATATCCAGACCCTTCGGGCAATGGCTGACACAGTAGTGGCACGCCGTACAGGGCAGATTGCTCTGCTTCAATATTTCATCTGCAATGCCTAAAAGTCCGTCCCACTCCTCTTTGTTAAGGGGGTTATCGTTCTCAAAGGTCCTGATGTTCTCCTGTAGCTGCTCCATATTGGACATTCCCGAAAGCACCATGGTTACCTCCGGTATTGCCTGTAAAAAGCGGAATGCCCATGCGGGAACGCTTTCGTCCGGTCTGAGCGCTTTCAGCCTTGCTTCATCCTCCGCTTTAAGGGAAGCCAGCTTGCCGCCTCTTAAAGGCTCCATAACCCATACGGGAAGGTTCCATTCCTTTAACAGTTCCAATTTGCCCTTGGCATTCTGGAAGGACCAGTCAAGCCAGTTTAACTGAATCTGGCAGAATTCCATGGCTTTTCCGTATCTGTCAAGGAAACGTTTCATGACCTCGCAGCTTCCGTGGGCTGAAAACCCCAGATGGCGGATACATCCGTTTTCTTTTTGTTTTACCAGATAATCATAAATGCCGTATTTTTCATCCAGGTATGCGTCAATATTCATCTCGCATACATTGTGCACCAGATAGAAATCAAAATAATCCACCCGGCATTTTTCAAGCTGCTTTTCAAAAATTTCCTCTACCTTATCCATATTGGACAAATCATAGCCGGGAAACTTTGTGGCAAGATAATAGCTGTCCCTGTCATACTGACTGAGCACCTTGCCCATGACGGTCTCGGAATTGCCATTATGATAGCCCCATGCAGTATCATAATAGTTGATACCCTGCTCCATGGCATACGCCACCATTTCTGTCGTCTTTTCCTCATCAATCCTTGCATCGTCCCCATCGATAACCGGCAGGCGCATAGCCCCCAGTCCCAGTGCGGAAAGCTTTAACCCTTTGTACTCCTTGTAAATCATTATACTTCCTCCTTTTATTCACATTTTAAATATCTGCCAACGATTCCTCTTTATACAGCTTCTCTGCCTTGCATTTCCAGACAATTCCAATATTGGAATTATTCATATTACTATTATAGCGATAAACAGGGTTGAAAACAAATGGTTTTTATTTATCATCATCATTTTTCGTTTTTATTGCCATAACTCTCACAAAAACATGTGTAGCAGGATCAGGTAAGCGGGTGTAAACTGTCTCCAAAAGGGAAGCGTGAAAAAGCTTCTGCTTTCATAGGCATTCAACTGCAAAATGTAGTTTTTCTTACAGACTGCCCGAATCCAAAGAGGGGAATTGCCACGGATGGCAATTCAGTCGTCACGCGGCACGGATGCCGCATTGACGGCGCCCGCCCGTTTCCGGCTTATTCCACGCAGTCTGTTAGAAAAACCACATTTTACAGTTCGCCTGTGAAAACAGAAGCTTTTTCACGCCTTCCTTTTAGAGACAGTTTATGCCCGCTTACCTGACACCTGTCACGCTCCCGTCACTTTCTCATTTTACCCCCAAGGTTTCATAAGGAATCTCCGCTTCAACATACCCGTTGGCATAAGCCGCCAGCACATAAGGCTCAAAATAAAATACCACTCCGCTTTCCGTCAGATAAAAATCATCATTATCAAAGGATGCCTCCTCCCTCACATAATCCATGGCGTCCTCCCAGTAATTCTCCGGCGACTGGGCTATTTTCTTTTCAAAAGCCTCCACAAAAGCGGCGGCAAAAACATCCTCGCTTACGGTAAACAAATCCTCCGCTTCCATTTCCTCCCCGTTTTCCAGACTGTAAATCAGAGATTCTCTGAAAGGCATACCATGGGCGGCGGCGCTGTGACCTTCATATCCCGACAATAAAAAGCAGATTTTATTATCATCCAGACAGGTCAGCTCGTAGCTGATGCTTATGGTAATTTCATACACCGAATCCAGAGTACCCCAGTCCTTTGCCAGTTCTTCCATGTTCTCGTCCATCTCCTCAAGCTGGTCCTCAAAATACTCTAAAATATCTTCGTTAATCCTTCCTGCCTCCATACTTCTCATGGTAAGCTGGGGAATCTTAAATTCCAGCAGCCCCGGCACCCCGGCTTTCTCCGTGGTATAATCCTTTTTAAATTCATAATACACAACCGCAGTCGTATTTTCATCCGGCTGCCCGTTTTCTAACGGAATCCTGGAGACAAACGCCCCGGGTACATCTTTCGCATCTACCGGGATTTCTTCTGCTTCCGCCGCCTCCTCCGGCTCTAAGACAGACTCCTGTGAAGTGGACGCCTCATCCTCTTTTTGTCCGCCGGCATCCGCTTCCGGCTGTTCCTCTGCTGCCTCTGGCACGTTTTCCGGCTCTCCTTTGGAAGCGGAACAGCCTGCTGCCATAAGCAGTACACAGATTCCTAACAGCACCGCACAAATTTTCTTTTTCATAAACTCTTTCCTCCATCATACTTTTTAGCCATATTTCACACGTATTTCCAATCCGCGCCCTCTGCCTTTCGCTAAGGACAGCCCTGCGTGGGAAGGTTTCTCCCTTATCCGCTAAAATAAAATACAGCCGGATGCAAAAGAATTTTCCAAAACTGTTCTCCTTCGTATCCGGCTGCACTCTCTATTGTCTTCCTTTTGTCCGCCCTTATTCTACCACATATTTCACGGCAGTTCCATAAGCAATAATCTCCGCCGCACCCTGCATCACGGACGAGGACGCATAACGGACGTTGATAATGGCGTCAGCCCCAAGCTTTTCCGCCTCGTCTACCATACGCTTTATGGCAATCTGCCTTGCCTGGTTCAACATCTCCGTATAGCCTGCGATTTCTCCGCCCACCAGGGTCTTTAAGCCCGCCATAAAATCCCTTCCAAGATTTTTGGTCATTACCACATTTCCCTTGACAATTTCCAAAACCTCCAGTTCCTTTCCCGGAATATAATCAATATTTAGCAGCTTCATTTTCCTCTCCTCCTTCAATTTCCTTTACCCGTTCCCTCATTACCACAACCGTCCCGCAGATAAACGCCAGTGGGAACAGCCATAAAAATATCATCAGGGCAATGGGCGGCGCCCCTTCCGGGTCTGTAAAAAACGCCCAGGTCATGAAAATTTCCAAAAAAATCATAAACCCGATGAACACCAGACCTGCCGCTATGGAATACCGCTTTTTCTTTTTATCCTGCTTGCTTACATTCATAAACCTCACTCCTTCCTGTTCCATCTGTCCCATCCGTTCCAGGCATGCAGCCCCATCCAGGGTATCATAGGAAACCTCTTCCCTGGAAATCATTCTGCAAAACCCGCTGATTTTGGACAGGTTCTCTTCCTCCCGTTCCAGGGTAATCAAATGCCTTTTTAAGACGTCCTCCAAGGTCAGTCTTTTATTTTGAAGCATTTTGATTTCTTCAATGGGAAGGGAAAGCTTACGGAGAAATTTTATTTTTAATAATATCTCCACATCCTTTTCGGAATAATCCCTGTATCCGTTTTCCTTATTCCTGTCCGGCTGCAGCAGTCCCTCCTGCTCATAAAAACGGATATTCTTTTTGGTAATCCCTACACGTTTTTCCACCTCATTGATTCTCATAAAAATTACCCCCGGCTGTTTTTCTATTCAAAAATACACCTTCCACCAGGTGGAAGGTCAATACTTTTTCTAAACTTTTCAAACTTTTTTGCAAATCAGCAGCAAAACCAGCAGCGAAATCAGCAGAAAAAGAACCCGCCGCCGCATAAATTACATAGCATATTGGCGATACACAGCCTGAGACAAAAATTACCGTCGCCGCCTACGGGACTTCCGTATCCCATGCCCCTGGCGGCATACCACTGTCCGTCCTGCTGGAGATATTGCAAAAAACGCCTGTATTCCTCATTTCCCGGCTCCATGCTCAGAGCAATCCTGATATGCTCTAACGCTACAGTCCTGTTTTGCAGCCCGGCATTGGCAATGGCGCTGACGTAATAATAATCCGCCCTCTTTATTTTTACCTGTCCCAGGGTATTCAAGGCTTCCCGGTAACGCCCGTTTACCGCATAACGGTAAGCCGCATTGGTATACATGGAATCCTCGTCCTCCGTCCCCGCGCTCCTTCTGCCGTTACCGCTGCCAAACCCGCTAAAGCTGCCGAAGCCGCCAAAATCTCCGTAGCCGCTAAAGCCGCCGTATGCGCCAAATCCACCATAACCGCCAAAACCGCCGGAGGTCCCATAGCCGTGGGAAGCCCCATAACTGCCGCTTCCGCCGTTATAACCGCCGTCCTTATTCATAACTGCCTGATAAGCAGCCTGTACCTCCTTAAACCTTTCCTCCGCCTGCTCCCTGTTGGGATTATTCACATTGGCGTCGGGATGGTATTTCCGGCTCAGCCTCCTGTATGCTTTTTTTATTTCCTCATCCGGTGCGTCCGGCGAAACTCCAAGCACCTCATAGGGATTTTTCATATTGCTACCTCTTCTTGTTTTTTGATGCCAGCGCCGCCTCATACCTGGTCCAGATTCCCGAATAAAGAATGTTTCGGAGAATCTCCACATTCTCTATGACCGGCAGCCTCTCAAATTCCCCCGCACATGAGGAAGCCGCCACCGTAAGAATATCCTTAACCCATTCGTCAAACCCCGGATTATCCGCCTTCTTCTTAAAAGGATTAAAGGTTCCCTTCTTCTCATCCTTTTCCAAATCCTCATAAGCGTCCATGATATAAATAAACCGCCCAAGCATAAATCCTGTTCTCCTGACCGCTTCTTCCCATTCATCCCTTCTGTAAGCAAAAATCTCCGAAAGAATCCTGCCAAAGCACCCCGACAAAAAATCAATATCCTCAACCTCTGCCGCCTCCGCCTGGGCAAGGGTGGCAAACAGCTTCTCTATTTCCGCCACCTTTTCGGGATATTTCTCCCTAAGCCCCCGATACTGCTTTTGGAGACTTTTCCCATAGAGCGCTCCCGCCGCCTTCCTCTCATCCGTCCAGTCATCCTTACATTTATAATAAGCCAGAAGCAGATTCATATCGGCAGTATAATACAAAAACCTGTTTTCCTTCCTGCGCTGCTTCTTAAAGGGATGGAAAATACATTTGCAGGGCACCTCCTCTGTCTTTGTGTCATAAAGCCCCGTCAAAAGCATGGCTAAAAAAGTCAGGTCATAGCTTAGGGAAATCTGCCCCTTTATCCCATAACGCTTGCGCAATGCGCCGCACAGACCGCAGTAATACGCCCTGTATTCCTCAAACTCCTTTATCTTAAGCTCCGGTTTGTTGATGGTAATATACCCGAACATCACTAACTCCTTTTTAGGAACTCATTCCTGCATTTGGGGCAGGTAACCATGATTTTGCCCTTTCCTCTTGGAATCTTTATTTTCTGCCCGCAATTTTTACAGGTATAGATGTGGTGGGTTTTCCGAATCTTCATTCTGGATTTTTCCCTCCATATCCATTCCCTCGCTCCCCTTGTATGATTGTAAAACCACATATTCTGGGCAATACACCTGCCACGGTCCTTAGAAAAAATCCGGGTAAATGCAAAGATAATACACGCCCAGGATAAAACCAGAAAAAGATTTCCTCCAAAAAAGGCGTTTAATACCGACATACCAAAGCCTGCCCCTATGAGAAAACCGGACAGTCCGTCCATTCCATATCTTCCCTGCATAAAACGATATATTTTCTCTCTCACATCCGTCAACTCCTGTCCCTTCATGCCGGATACCTTATCCGATACAAAATGCATTATATACCGAAAGCCCCGGAATAGAAATGGATTTTAAAAAGATTTAAGGAATAATTCATGATTTATTTCCAAATACCCCGCAGACCACTCCGACTGAAAGCGGAGCAAACTGCAAGGAAACCGCCGGGGAACCGTCAGCACGGAAAAACCGCCGGACAAAAGATTCTGCCCGGCGGTTTTTCCGTTTGCAATATAAATTTCACTATATGATTAGCTGACTTTAAAGAATTTCATATCATTTTCAAGAGCAATCGCTAACTCCTGTAATTCCTTTGCCGATACGGCTAAGAGGTTAATGGTCGCATTCAACTCCTCCATGGAAGCCGTCGTCTGCTGGGTGGAAGCCGCATTTTCTTCTGACAATGCAGACAAATCCTGGATAATGCCGATAACGGAATTTCTGGATTCATTACAATCCGTCGCCTGCTTATGTATCTTCTGCGTGCTTTCATTGGAGGAAACGATTCCTCCGCTCACATCATTAAATCTGCTCAAGGTATCAACCAGCTTTTCCTGCTGGACTTCCAAATTCTTACCTAACTCGTCCATAACCGAAAGGGTATTGGCAGAATCCTCGGACAAGGTGCTGATAATCTGGGAAATCTGGGACGCACTGCTGTTGGACTCCTCCGCCAGCTTCTGAATCTGCGCCGCAACGACTGCAAAGCCCCTGCCTGCATCCCCTGCCCTTGCCGCCTCGATGGAAGCGTTTAAAGAAAGAAGATTCGTTTCATCCGCAATATCCGTAATCAAGGATAAGGCGTCCGCAATGACGTTGACAGACTTATCCGTCTTTTTCACATTCTCCGCCACCTTGCCGATTGCCGTATTAGTCTGCTCGTTGGAAACGGTAAACGCCTTCATGTTGTCCTCTGCATACTGTCCTGCATTCTGCATTTCCTCAGAATTATGATACAACGCCTGGATATTTCCTGCAATCTGCTCTATCTGCTCGCCCATATCCGATACAAGACCCGTTGCCCGCTCAATTTCTTCCGCCTGAACAATGGCCCCCTTGGCGATTTCCTCTACGGCACGGCTCACTTCATCGGAGGTATTGCTGGTCTGATGCGCCATATTCTCCAACTCATGTCCGTCCTTCATAAGCACCGTAGCGGAGTTGCTGATATCATTGATAATCTCGCAAAGCTTCTCAATGGTATCCTTAAGCGCCCTTGCCATAATACCGATTTCATCCGTTCTTTTCAAAGACTTGGGATCCACCATCGTAGTCAAATCTCCATGGGAAATCCTTACAACTACCTTCTCCATATCCACAATGGAACCGGTAATCCGTTTTGCTGCGTAAACGGCAATCCCCATTACCAGAATCAATAAAATCAGGCACATAATCACAATATTTCTGGTCTTTTCCGCAATAAAGGTATTGATACTCTGACTGGGCGCTCCCACAAAGACCATGCCGACTATGTCGCTGCCATTGCGCAAAGGAATATAGCATGCATAATAATTGCTTCCATTGATAACAATGTCAGTCGTCGTATACTCCTCTCCCTTATTTAACACCGTATCGGCAACTTCATCGGATACCGTTGTACCTATGATCCTCTCCCCGCTTCCGGCGTCAACCAAAGAAGTCGCCTTACGGGTATTGCCATAAATCATTGTAACTGCTGAATCCGTATCCTGTATAAAGGAATCCAGCAACTCTTCCTCCACAGTAACATTTAATTCTCCCTTTACAAGCTCCTTATTTTCATTCAGAGCATAATCGCCTTCATCTAACGCATCATATGCAGACCTCACGGAAATCGCCGTATTTCTTAAACCGGTCAAAAATTCCTCCCGCATCCCGTCCACAAAACTTCCTGCCGCATATATGCAAAGCAAAATTCCAAGAACAATCATAGGTATGATTGATAAACACAACAGCTTATGCATTAAAGAAAAGCCTTTTCTTCCCTTAGTATCCCCTGTTACTACTCCTCCTTTTTCTTCTGTTTCCTGCTCCACTTATAATTTCTCCTTTTTTCTTAACATGCACTATAGGCAGTTTATTGCTATAAAGGATATTATACCACCGTGGTCTGTCGAAAAAAATGATACCTTTTACCCATTTTTCACGCAATCTTTACACCTTTCATTTTATTTTTATCTTTTCTCCTCTTATCCTTTCTGCAGGGCAAAATACCCTTCCTTCTCAAAATACGCCTTTACCTCCAAAAGGGAAGGCAGGATAATATGGGAAAGCGCTTCCATTTCCTCTGTGGGCGGCGCCAAATCGGGCACCATAACCGGCTTCATCCCCGCCGGGGACGTTCCATTATCTGCCTTGCCATTCATCTGCCGTTTCTCCTGTCTCTTCATTTTCATATACCAAAAGAAGGCATCCTTCCCCTTCTATGGAAATCCGTCCTTCTTTTCCCATAAAGGCGTTGCTGACGCCCAAGGCGCAATCATTGCTCAGATTACCCTGAAATCCGTATTGCAGCCCTTCTATCTTCACACGCTCTGTCATATCCGTTAAGGAAAATACCGAAAGCAAGCCCCTCATTTCTTTTGAAAACGCCTTTACTCCCTTACAGAGCACCTCCATCCGACAACTTTCTGAAACCATGACGATATGGCAGTCCTTTTTGGCGTAAGCGTGCATTAACTGTATATTGGCAAGGGTATGGGAAATTCTTTCCCCGCCCATTCCGCCAAAGACCAGGATTTCTTCGCATCCCGCTTCCCATGCCTTCTTTACTGCCAGCGCCATATCCGTATCATCCTTCTTAACGGGCGCTTCACAAATACACTCTGTAGAAAGTCCCAGGTTCCAAGCCGCCCTTTCATAGCCTGCCGCCGAATCCATATCCCCTAAAAAACAGTCCGGCTTTACGCCGTTTTTTACAAAAAAGCCGATTCCCCCGTCCACTGCCACGCTGTAGACGTTTTCCGCCTCCAAAAGCTTATTTAATAGTTGGCTTTCTTCTCCCAGGGGCGCTGCGCCAACCAGAATCCCCTGCCTTTTACCACCTTTTCCCATTGCTTCTTCCCTTTCTTTATAAGCGCTCCCGCCCCCAAGGATACTCCTAACGCCCCCAGGACATAGAGAAGCGCTGTTTCCTGTACGCCTCCCGGTCTGTACAGATACCAGATATCTCCCCAAAACGCGGCAAAATCAAAGCCCGGAAAAAGTCCCAAAAGCCTGTTGACCGCTGCAAAAACAGCCTTTACCGCCAAAATCCCCGCAAACTGGTGGAGCATAATATCCCAGGTGCCCCTGCCCAGCAAAAGAAGGGGAGCACACTGCTTTTCCAGACTCCCAAGGACCATGGACACTTTTAACCAGAAGAGAATCCCCGCCGTACCTGCCGCATAGGTCGCCCACACGCCGAAGGGATAATCGCAGGAGGAAGGAATGACATAAACCGCCCTGCCAAAATGAATGTTTAGAAGAAGGGAAACAAGAAGGCACGTCCCCAGGCAGAATACCGCCGGTATTTTGGAAAACGCCTCTTCCAGAAAATCCCGGTACAGCATCCCGAAGGCGTAAAAGGGCAGAAAATATAAAATCCTGAAAAGCGGATACAAGCCCGTCTCATGATAGCCGTGTCCCGCCAGATAAACCCCGGCAAAGCCCGCCGCCACAAACGCCGCCTGCAACAGCCGGTCAGTTACCTTAGGCTTACCAATCAAATCCAAAAGCGCCTTTCCCAAGCCATAGAGCGCCTGGACGCAGAAAAAGGGAAACAGGAACCAGCTCCCCATATTCAGTATGTAAAGGTTTTCGCTGTTAATGGGGAAAAGCAAAATTCCCCGAAGGCTTAAAGGCTCCCCGAAGGTAAATCCAAGACCATGAAGCAGGGTCAGAAGAATACCATAAAACAGATTCCAGCCCCATAAGGGCAGTAACAGCCGCTTCCCCTTATCCCACAGATACAGCAGGGGGTTTTGCAGCTTTTCCGCCCGGAAAAAATATCCGGAGCCGAATACAAAAACCGCCAGGTGAAAGGCGCCAAAATGCATCCAGTTGGACAGCATTTCCACGCCGCCTCCGTCACAGTGGCTCAGCACCACGAAAAGAATGGCAAAGCCATACAAATAGCGGAAGGCAAGGTTTTCTTCCCGCCCGTCTTCTTTAAAGCTTTCTTTTTTTAACATTCCGTATCCCTTATTCATGAAACAGGCTCCTTTGTAAAAGTCTTTTGTAGAAGTCCCTTGTCAGACACTTTATCTTAATTAAATGCTTTATCTTCTTAAATGCTTTATCTTCTTAAATGTTTCATCTTGCATACACTTTATCTTGCAGTCAAATATTGTCAAAATTTCCCGTCCGTATTATACTTTACTTAACTTTTTAGTCATTTGCAATATCATATTGCGGAAAGCGGGTCTGATGATGGGGCAGGAAAACGGGGAAACATTGACAAATAAGAAGGCTTTAAAACGGGACTCCAATTTTGAGCTGCTCCGCATCCTTGCCATTTTCTGTATTATTTCCTTCCACTGTGCGTGGGAAGGCGGTTTTGAGTATCCCGTCTTTTGTTTTAACAAATTCCTGGTAGAATCCTTTCACATGCTGGGGGAGCTGGGCGTCAACCTCTTTATCCTGATTTCCGGCTACCATATGATTTGCGGTACCTTCAAATGGAAAAAACTGTTTGCCCTGCTTTTGGAGGTACAGTTCTATAACTGGCTCTGCGTTTTCCTCTGCGTTTGTTTCGGCACGCTGACCCTGGATAAACGCACGGTTTTTACCAATTTCTTTCCCATTGCGGAATATAAATACTGGTTTGCCACGGTTTACATCCTGCTGTATCTGTTTTCTCCCTATATCAACAGGCTGCTCCTTTCTTTATCAAAGAAGCAGTTTAGGAATCTGTTACTCCTTTGCCTGGGTATTTTCTGCATTTTCCCCACCTTCTACGGGGCTTTGAAAAACGATACCGAGACTCTGTTTTACTACAACCGCTTTATCTGGCTTCTCATCGTCTATATGATTGGCGCCTATATCCGGCGCTACCCTCCGGTAAAGTATGTAAGTCCCTTAAAATGGCTGGGCGTTTCCGCCCTGATTTTCGCTTTTATGGAAATCTCCATTTATATTCTGGAACATTTCCAGCCCTTCTTCCAGAAAATCGGCATTGTGGGCGGCAATTATTTCTGGCGTCCCAACACCATTCCCCTTGCCGCCTTGAGCGTCAGCCTCTTTCTATGCTTCCGTTTCCTGAAGGTAAAGCCCTTAAAGGCGGTCAATCTGTTAGCATCCACTACCTTCGGCATTTACCTGCTCCATGACGGACAGCTGAATTTCTATATGTGGCAGGTGCTTTTAAAGGCGCCGGAATATACCTTCTCCCCTAAGCTGATTCTTTTTATTCCCTCCTGCGCCCTTCTCATTTTTGTGACCGGCGTCTGCGTGGATTTCCTGCGCCAGCTATTATTCCGCCTGGCTACCCGCCTGCAATCCGCCCTTATTCAAAGGAAAGGGTAGAAAGCTCCGTATAGGCTCCCAAATCGTCCGCAAAGGAACGCTCCGCCAGT
>N._stephensi_709_foregut__coassemble_689_pt1 | contig 11649 bp, 9 predicted proteins | sample N__stephensi_709_foregut__metabat2_low_PE_012 | metagenome-assembled genome bin N | reverse complement strand
CGCTTCTTTCCTTCCTTCTGCTTCTCCAAAAGCTTCTTTTTGCGGGTAATATCGCCGCCATAGCATTTCGCCAGAACGTCCTTTCTCATGGCTTTTACCGTTTCCCTGGCAATAACCTTACCCCCTACCGCCGCCTGGATGGGAATTTCAAACAGGTGTCTCGGAATTTCATCCTTCAGCTTTTCGCACATTTTCCTTCCCCTGTCATAGGCGCTTGCCTTATGGACAATAAAGGAAAGCGCATCCACCTCTTCTTTATTAATGAGAATATCTAACTTCACTAACTCCGACTGTTCATAGCCCTTTAACTCATAATCAAAGGAAGCATAGCCTCTGGAGCGGGATTTCAGGGCGTCAAAGAAGTCGTAAATAATTTCATTTAACGGAAGCTCATATTTAAGCAGCGCTCTTGTCTCCTCCATATACTCCATGCCAAGATAAACGCCCCGCCGCTCCTGGCACAGCTCCATAATGGGACCTATAAATTCTGTTGTGACCATAATTTCCGCCGTAACCACAGGCTCTTCCATGTATTCGATTTCCGCCGGATCCGGCAGGTTGCTGGGATTGGTCAGCTCTATAACCTCCCCATTCGTCTTATGAACCTTATAAATAACACCCGGTGCGGTAGTCACAAGGTCTAAATTGTACTCCCTCTCCAGTCTTTCCTGAATGATTTCCAAGTGTAAAAGCCCCAAAAATCCGCAACGAAAACCAAAGCCTAACGCCACAGAGGTTTCAGGCTCATAATTCAGGGAAGCGTCGTTTAGCTGCAGCTTTTCCAAGGCATCCCGCAAATCAGGATATTTCGCCCCATCCGCCGGGTACATACCGCAGTAAACCATGGAATTTACTTTTTTATAACCGGGAAGCGGCTCCGCACAGGGGTTGTCCGCATCCGTAACCGTATCTCCCACCGCCGTATCCTTTACATTCTTAATGGAAGCCGTAATATAGCCTACCATCCCTGCCGCCAGCTCCTCACAGGGAATAAACTGTCCTGCGCCAAAGTATCCCACCTCTACGACCTCCGCTAAAGCGCCGGTCGCCATCATTTTGATTTTGGTGCCCTTTCTGACCCTGCCTTCCATAAGTCGGCAGAAAATAATGACGCCCTTATAGGAATCGTACAGGGAATCAAAAATCAACGCAGATAAAGGCGCGTCAGGATTCCCCCCCGGTGCGGGAATTTTTGCCACAATCTGCTCTAAGACATCTTCTATTCCAATACCGTTTTTTGCCGAAATCAAAGGGGCGTCCTGCGCCTCTATCCCGATAACATCCTCTATCTCATCCTTGACCCTGTCCGGCTCGGCGCTTGGCAGGTCAATTTTATTGATAACCGGAAATACATCCAGATTATGGTCTAAGGCAAGATACACGTTAGCCAGGGTCTGCGCCTCAATGCCCTGTGCGGCATCAACAACCAAAATCGCACCGTCACAGGCTGCAAGGGCACGGCTTACTTCGTAATTAAAGTCCACATGACCGGGCGTATCGATTAAATTGAAAATGTACTCCTCCCCGTCCCGGGCTTTGTATACAATACGGACAGTCTGTGCCTTAATGGTAATGCCCCGCTCCCTTTCAAGATCCATATTGTCAAGGACCTGCGCCTGCATTTCCCGGCTGGTCAAAAGTCCCGTCTTTTCTATAATTCTGTCCGCAAGGGTCGATTTGCCGTGATCGATATGCGCCACAATGCAAAAATTGCGGATTTTGCTCTGGTCATACTGCTGCATGGGATTTCCTCCGTTTTTCCTACTGTGTAAGAGTATAACAAAATTCTAAATCCATGGCAACTTTTCTCTAAGGCTTCTCCCCCTTCAAGACCATAGCCAGTATATGCGCCAACGGGTCTATGGCGTTCATGATTTCCTCCACCGTATTGGTCTGCGCCCCTACCTCTATTAAAAGACTTTTAGGACAATAGTGCATATTGTATCTAAGTCCTTTCAAATAGGTATTCCTGGCAAAGCCGGGATAATATTCATCCGCCGCCAGCTTCATCTGGAAAGAAAAGGCAAGATTTTCCTTAATATAGGGATTTTCCAGATAATCAATATTTCCCGTGCTCTTTAAATAGCTGAGACCGTTAAAAAACATAAACTGCGCCGTCGCCCTTCCCCCCACATCCGATACAAGCCGGGTGCTTCCTGCCACGCCATCCCTGTGCAAATCAATAACCACTTCAATGGACGGATTTTCTGCAAGAATCTGTTCAATGGCAGGACCTGCGGCGGAATAAGCATAATCCCTGCTTTCCACATCATAAATCCCTGTATGATGGATAACGTTAAAGCCGTATTCCTCCCTCAAAAGCTGCGCCAGCTTCTCTCCCGCACCCACAATGGTAGTGGAAGCATCCCCCGGTATACTGTCTGCAAATTCCTCCTGGGAATGGGTATGGTAAATCAAAATCTGGGGCTTTGAAGCATCCCCGCTTATGGTAGCATCATACTCCAGCATCCTCCTGGCGTTTAACAGCCCTTCTCCTATATCCGTTGACTTATCAATGGTATAAAAATTTTTCTTTAAATAATCAAAATCCAGCAGTTTTTCATAATCCAGGACACAAGCGACGGCTTCCGCCCGGATAAACTCTTTATTTTCCCCGCCTGCGGATTCATTTTCCGCCGCAATGCCGTTTTGTATATCCTCCGACAAAAAAACATCGCTCATGGACGCATCCCGCGCCATTCCCTCATTTCCTCTTTCATCCTCTGCAATTCCTCCGGAATTTAGTTCATGTTCTTTAAGCAGCTCCTTTGCTCCTGCAAGATTTTCCACGGACAGCTCCGGATTATCCCTCTGTTCCAAATAACCGTAATATCCGTTGGAAAACGATGCGGTAAGTTTACATAACTCAAATCTTTCTATAGTCTGAATACCTGAAATATAAGAAACGCCCGGATAAACCAGGCAAAATAACTGCTCCTTAAATCCAAATGCCAAAAGCGTCAGCAGGCAGATTAACGCCACAAAAAACAATCCGTTCTCCTGTCTCCTTCTTACCCATCTCCGTCTCATGTTATCACCATTTTAATATATGAGGGAAAATGCCTGTCTATGCCAGAATAGAAAAAGGCGTCAAAAAACCGCAATCCCTGTTTCTAAGGATTGCGGTTACGTTTCCATTTCAATTTTGTCCCTATCCGGATGACGGACCAGACAGGAAAATATTTTTCTGTGAAATTGAAAAACTCTATTCCAAAAACTAGGCAATGCCGTTTACAGCCTTTGTTAAACGGGAAACCTTTCTGGATGCATTGTTCTTGTGATAAACGCCTTTGGTAGCCGCCTTATCAATCGCAACAGTAGCATCTCTCAACGCTGCCTTTGCTGCATCTGCATCCTTTGCATCAATCGCTGCATAAACCTTCTTGATAGAAGTCTTAACACCGGATTTGATAGCTTTGTTTCTCTCAGCCTTCGTCCTGTTTACTAAAATTCTTTTCTTAGCAGATTTGATGTTAGCCATGACTCACACCTCCTATTATCTAATAGTCATATCTCTATGCCTGTGTCACGCTTCATCCAGACACGGGCAGACTAATGCGAACACACGCATATTATAATAGCTGAAACTGTTTTTAATGTCAATACATATTCCGCATTTTTTTGGAAAAAATACCATTGAAAAACCAGTTCAATTCTACCAGACGTTTGTGAAGCTTTGAAGGGGCGTTTAGCAGAAAGTGCGGCAGGGAAAAGTATATTTCCTTTCCCTGTACCTTGGGCGGAGAACATTAGTTTTTCTTAATGTTCCGTTTTAGTTTCAGCAATTCTTCAACACGATGTTGGAGAAAGGCATATCGCAGCACGGACGCCGCTATATGCCGTTTGCGTCCGTGACCGGCTATCCAGCCGGAACATTTAGAAAACCTTATGTTCGGAGCCGGTACAGAGAAAGGAAATATACTTTTCCCTGCCACAGTTTTTGCTAAGCACCCCTTCAAAGCTTCACAAACGCCAACACCCTATTTACCGCAAGGAGGCAGATTATGCTACAACAGATTCGGACCGATTTGGCTTTGGAAGCCCATGAAACCGTGGAGGAATCCTCTACCCATATCCATGGAATCGAGGTACAGGAAAAGAATTACGAGGAGGACCAGGTATTCGTCACAACCGTTTCCATTACTACCAAAAACGCCGCCAAGGCGCTGGGCAAGCCCATGGGAACCTATATTACCATCGAAGCGCCCGCCTTAGACGTTCCCGACGAGGGAAGCCACAGGGAGGTATCCCTCCATCTTTCTGAGATTTTAAAGGGTCTGATTCCTGATTTCGAGAAGGAAAAATCCATTCTTGTCATCGGACTTGGCAACAGAGATGTAACTGCCGATTCCTTAGGTCCCCATGTCATCGACAATCTCTGCATTACAAGGCATATTATCATGGAATACGGCGCCGCAGCCTATGATAAAAACCGGATGCATTCCATCAGCTCCCTTGCTCCCGGCGTTATGGCGCAAAACGGCATGGAAACGGCTGAAATCATCAAGGGCGTCATAGACCAGACCTCCCCCGACATGGTCATCGTCATCGATTCCCTTGCCGCCAGGACCCTCCATCGTTTAAACCGCACCATACAGATTACCGATACGGGCATCCATCCCGGCTCGGGCGTTGGAAACCACAGAAACGCCCTGACCGAAGAAAGTCTGGGCGTTCCCGTTATTGCCATCGGCATCCCCACCGTTGTGGACGCTGCTACGATTGTCTGGGATGCTTTGGAGGATTTTTCCGAAAAATCCCATCATTCCATTGACCTGCACATGCTCCAGGACGAATGCTCCAACACCATGTTACAGGAATTGAATAATATGTATGTGACGGGCAAGGACGTGGACGCCGTCATCAAGCGGCTCAGCTACACCATTTCCGAAGCCCTGAACATGACCTTTGACGAAATCCGCCAATAAAAGGGTTCGCAGGTCTTTACTTAATGCCTGCCGCCGCCACCGCCGTGGGAATGACCGCCTGAGGAAACATGGTGTCCTCCTCCTCCTCCACCGCCGCTGCTTTGAATATGCCTGCTGGTGGTGTGCTTGGTCACAAAGATATCCCGTCTGTCATGAAACAGGGGCTGTCCCCCGGCCACATAGGTATTAGCCGTGGTGGTTTTCTTGCCTTTGTTATGCACCACGCCGATAATCACATAGACAAGGGTTATGATAAATGCCACTAACAGGATATACAGCATGGGAATGGAGGCACCCGTCCCCTGGTTGGACATCTTACGGCTCAAAGATTCCACATAGGTCCTGTATGCGCCGTAAGGATCGCTGTTTACCGTGCGGCACACATCATCAATGAGATTGTCGATAGCCTGGGTGGAATACCGGTTTTCCACCCTGCCCGATGTGGAAAACCAGCAATATCCGTTTGCCCAGTTATCCAAGTAAAGGGCGCCGTCCCCCCACGGCTTGTCAAACCCGTACTCCCTTTCATCATAAAAGTCGTCGGCATAATTCATCATGGCATAGTCAGAATCAATGGAGGGGTCGCTAATCGTCACTAAAACAATATCGCAACCGATTAAAGCCTCCTTTTCGGCAATCAGCTCCCGCAGGGCGTCTTCCTCCCCGTCCGTCAGCTTATCCGCATAATCGAATACCCTTTCCGTTTCTCCCTCATTGGTACGGACATGCTGCACCGCCGGTTTTTTTGCTATGGTCAGGGCGGTAAACGCCACCAGCAACACTCCTACCGCAATAAATAGAAAACAAAAATGCTTCAAATAATTTTTCATATCAGATTACCCCCAGAATTCCGTTAATCAAAGCGCCTATCGCCGTGATACATCCAAAAAGCGTCGCGGCATAAACCGTCATTTTGCCTATGGATAGGGGGGCTTTTCCCACCAGCTTGCCGGTCTGCCCGTTCAATCTGAAAAAGTAATCCTTCCCTTTAAAGCGGTAAGTGTAATTCCATACAGGAAGCAGCGCATAATTCTCCGCCTTTGTCCTGCACTGGCAGTCATCCATTTCGGGCGTTACGCTGTCATATCCTATAATGCTGCTTCTCATCAGGGTGCCTGCATCATTCCTTGCCTTCTGCTTGGCGCGGGGCTCTAAGGTCTCTTTTGATACGCTGTACATCTCCCCAAAAAAGCCCGACATATATTTGGGTTCAAAGCCTGTCATCTCCCCATAGTTGTACGGCTCCAGCAGATCCATTTCCCCGTCGGGCATGGCGAGGGAAGCATCTGTGGGAATCCTGGAAAAGTCCACATCCATATCCCTGTAAATCTGGAAAATGGAAGTCTCCGTATATTCCGTATCCCCGGTGGTCCAACGCCTGATTTTCTTTCCTTTCCCCGCAAACCTGTAATGACAGTCAAAGTCAAAGAGATAAAAGGGTATGTAATCCCCTTCCATTTTATCCAGGTAGGACTCCTTTAAAAAAGTGCCCGGCAGAAACAGTTTTTTACCAAATTCCTGCTTAATCAGCTCCTTTGCCTTCTGCTTGCCAATCCTGAAAGGAAGAATCAGATGCGGCAGGTATTCTCCGCTGATTCTCTCTTCAAAAATAGTATAAGCGCCGCAGTGCTCACATTTGGTTGCGCTGTCATACTGCTTCGGCTGCATGGGCGCGCCACAGGCAGCGCATTGGAACATATCGGCGCCCTTAACCGCTTCCTCACTGTCGATACTGTCGCAGTGCGGACAGCACATACTGCTTTTTTCCGGCGACCAAACTGTATTGGCGCCGCAGTTTCTACATTTAAATATCACTCGTTATTTTCCCCCTTCGGCATTTATATGACTCATTACATGATAAGTATCTTTATTTTATCATCTATTTCTGACTTTTACCAGCTATTTTCAGTTTACAACGGTATTCCATTATTTTCTATGTATTTTGCAGGATTTCTTCCATAATAATCGCAACACCGTCCTGAAAATGGGCTTTTGTCACAAAATTTGCGGATTTTTTTGCAAGTTGCGACGCATTTTCCACAGCAATGCCGATTCCCGCAAAGGCAAGCATTTCGGCGTCATTATCCCCGTCCCCAAATGCCATACATTCCTCCGGCTCAATATGCAGTTTTCTTAAAAGCCACTTCAGGCTTTCTCCCTTGGATACATCCCTGCCCGCAATTTCTATAAGATGTTCTATGGATGAGGTTATAAAGATATCCTCTATGCCGGACGCCAGTTTTCGCCTCAGCCTTTCCCTGCCTTTCCTGTCCCCGCTGACAAAAGCAATGCTTTCTAACTCGTCAATATGCTCCATGGCAAATTCTTTTACGTCCTCCACCGCCTCCCTGGTCCTATGCACATATTGCACTGCTCTCTCATGCGCCCCAAAAAATCCCGGATTATCAAAATATTCCTTCCCGCAAAAGGCTTTCCCCTGCCAAAACACTTCCATGGCAACGGAAAACTCCTGTTTTGCCCTTTCATATACTTCCAAAAGAGCCTTTCCCGCCTTCCTGCCTATCACATTTCTCCTGATGCACGCCCCCTTATGCCACACCGAAGCGCCATTGGAGGAAATGACATATTCTATGCCGTTAATCGCCGTAATATCCTCCGGCAGCGTCTCATAAGCCCTGCCGCTTGCAGCTATGATATAAACGCCCTTATCCAGGGCTTCCAAAATAACAGCTTTCGTCCGTATGGACAATCTTCCGTCTTCCCCCAATGCCGTCCTGTCCAAATCCATGGCAAAGCATCTGATATTCGTGGAAATTCTCAGCCTTGTATCAATTTTATCGGGCTTTAACAAAACCTGGTATGTATGGTAAATCTGCCTTGCCGAAAGAAACATTTCCCTGCTTTTCTCCGTCATCACAAGATATTCCACATCATAAAGGAAAATACGAAGGTGGGTCAGGGTCATTCCGTTCCTTACATAAAAGGCAATTCTTTTACGGCGCAGTTCTTTTTCTTCCTCGTCTTTCCCAAATCGGGGGTTTTCCACCTCCAGAATCAATGTGCCGAATTGCCGTCTTTTTATTTCTTCCTTTAACAGCCCAAGGCAGATGCTTCCTAAGCCCTTTCCCCGCAGTTTAGGGGAAATGGCAAAATAGTCCAGCAAAACCGCATCCCGCTGCTTAGAAACCACCAGAAAGCAGTATCCTACAGGATTCTTTCCGGCAAAATTCTTTCCATCAAATTCTTCCTCGTCAAATCCTTCCTCATCAAAAAGCCCGTAACAGAAATATTTTTCCTGTCTGTGCAGCTCCAAAATTCTCTTAAGAGGTTTGATTTCTCCCCCGGCAAAATCATTTGGCATACTTTTCTCATATATTTCTATTATTTTTTGTTCTTCTATTTCTTTTAGAATCATGATTTTCCCTCTCTGTACTTTCTTATATATTTTGCACAAAAAGCTCCTTTATCCCTGTTTGTAAAGCAATTTTTCTTTTTGACTTCTTCTCTTTCGCTCCTAAAATCCGGGCAACACACATGCTTTCCGGATTTTCGTATTCTATGTAAGTTCCATTCAAATTATACAACAAATATAACCCTTTCGGCACTTTTCTTTCATTTTCCATATTGCGCCAATATTCTTACTCTGTTATAATAACCCCGAACTATATTTATGAAAAGAGGAGGATTACCATGAAAAAATTCCAAAAAATTGTTTCTGCCGGGTTAATCGGCGCTTTGGCACTATCCTTATGTGCATGCGGCAGCGGCGTAGCTGAAAATACTGTTTTTTCCGTAGACGACCTGCCCGGAAAAACCATTGGCGTCCAGCTTGGTACCACCGGCGATATCTTTGCTTCCGATTATGAAGAAGACGGCTCTACCATTGAACGTTACAACAAAGGAAACGACGCCGTCCTGGCTTTAAAGCAGGGCAAGGTAGACTGTGTTATTATCGACAGCCAGCCCGCACAGGCATTTGTGGCAAAAAATGATGATTTAACCATTTTAGACGAGGAATTTGCCATTGAGGAGTATGCAATCTGTATCAGTAAGGACAGACAGGACTTAACCGCTGATTTTAACAGCGCTTTAGCCGACTTAAAGGCTGACGGGACTTTGGATCAGATTGTTGCCAACTACATCGGGGACGACACAAAGGGAACCTGTCCTTATGAAACGCCTGAAGGAACTACATATCCCAACGGCAGGCTGGTTATGGCAACCAACGCCGCTTTTGAGCCTTATGAGTATTACGCTAACAACGAAATTGTCGGCATCGATGCGGAAATAGCAAAAGCCATCTGTGACAAATTAGGCTATGAGCTGGTTATTGAGGATATGGAATTTGATTCCATTATCACTGCTGTCCAGTCCGGCAAGGCAGATTTTGGTGCTGCGGGTATGACCGTCACGGAAGACCGTCTGCAGAATATTGACTTTACCGATACATATACGACTGCTACACAGGTTATTATCGTAAGAAAGTAAATATTTTATTTTCAATAAAACAAAAGTATGGTATGATGTACGAGGGCTGTAGCTTCCGCTGCAGCCTTTTATTTTACAATGACCGTCAGGAGGAAAACAATTTGGACTTATCAAATTTGCTGATTTTACCACAAAATTCCATTTCTCTGGGATTAAGCTCCCTTCAAGCGAAATTTATCCAGTGTTTTGTTGACGATAACCGTTACCAGTATTTGATAAAGGGACTGGGTTCTACCCTTTTCATTACCCTGTTTGCCGTTCTTTTGGGCGTACTTCTGGGATTTCTGGTCGCTATCATCCGCTCTACCTATGACAAAACAGGAAAGCTCAAAATATTGAATTTTATCTGCAATCTCTATCTGACCATAATCAGGGGAACGCCCGTTATGGTCCAGCTTTTAATTATGTATTATGTTATATTTGCCACCGCTTCCATTGATAAAATCGTTGTGGCAATTTTATCCTTCGGCATCAATTCAGGCGCCTATGTGGCGGAAATCGTCCGGTCCGGCATTATGTCCATCGACCAGGGACAGTTTGAGGCAGGAAGAAGCCTTGGTTTTTCCTACCCCTCCACCATGCTGTACATCATTATGCCCCAGGCATTCAAAAATGTACTGCCTGCCCTGGCAAATGAGTTTATCGTTCTTTTAAAGGAAACCTCTATCTGCGGTTATATCGGACTAATGGATTTGACCCGTGGCGGCGATATTATCCGAAGCGTTACCTATGAAGCATTTCTGCCGTTAATTGCCGTTGCCGCTATCTATCTGTGCATGGTTATGATACTCTCCGCACTTGTAAAGAAGCTTGAAAGGAGGCTGAGAAACAGTGAAAGATAAAAATACAATCGTTTTTGAATCCAATCCCGGCATATCCAACGGGGAAGTTCTTTTTCAGATTCAAAATCTCTGTAAATCCTTCGGAAGTCTTTCCGTATTGAAAAATATCAACACCGAAATTAGAAAAGGAGAGGTTGTAGTGATTATCGGTCCCTCCGGTTCCGGCAAATCCACCTTCCTCCGCTCCTTAAATTTACTGGAGGAACCTACAGAAGGAACAATTCTCTTTGAAAACAGGGACATTACGGATAAACATGCCAACGTCAATCTATACCGTCAGAAAATCGGTATGGTTTTCCAGCATTTTAATCTGTTTCCCCATATGACGATTCTTAAAAACATGACCTTAGCGCCCATTAAGCTTTTAAAAATGTCCGAGGAGGACGCAGGCAAAATGGCGATGGATTACTTAAAGCGCGTGGGACTGGAAGAAAAGGCGGATTCTTACCCCAATCAGCTTTCCGGCGGTCAGAAACAGCGTATTGCCATTGTCAGGGCATTGTGTATGCAGCCCGACGTGCTGCTTTTTGACGAACCCACTTCCGCCCTCGACCCTGAAATGGTAGGCGAGGTATTGGAGGTTATGAAGGATCTTGCAAAGTCCGGCATGACCATGCTGGTGGTTACCCACGAGATGGGGTTTGCCAAGGAGGTGGGTTCCAGGGTGCTGTTTATGGACGATGGGCGGATTGTGGAAGAAAATACGCCGGATGAGATTTTTGCCAATCCCCGGTGCGACAGGTTGAAGGATTTTCTATCGAAGGTGTTAATTTGATGGATTCCTTTGATAGATGCTTTTGATAGATACGCAAAAAACAACAATAAGCCCGGCAGCTGCCCGGTAATAAAGTCCTATTTCCCGCACTCTGGCTGCGAACCTGAGATTTTCTAAATGTTCCGGTTAATAATTGGTTACGGACGCAAACGGCATATATGCGGCATCCATGCCGCCATATGCCTTTCTCCAACATCGTGTTGGAGAATTGCTGTGCGTGGAACGGAACATTAAGAAAATCTCAGGTTCTTCGCTAAGGTGTGGGAAATAGGACTTTTTACCGGACGGCTGCCGGGCTTATTGTTGTTTTTTGCGGCTTTATGGCGCTTTTAGCTTTTAGCATTACCCTTCAGGGATTTGGGAATATTATTTTGCCAGCTCTTGTTTATTTGAATTAATCCGCATCTTGAGGTTTCGTACCAGGGGGATTTGCAGTAATACGGGAACTAAAAACGAAGCAAGGATTAAACCTGCCACGCCCTGGACGCTGTTGGGAAGGATTTCCACAACGGCAGCCGCAAAGCCTTCATAAAAGATTTCAAATACGAAGTATCCAAGGACCACTACGACCTCTGACGCAAGACCTGCAAGAATGGTTCCCGGCAGGCTGTGCTTTCTAAATGCCTTGCAAAATGCGGAAAAAACAATTCCTGCC
>N._stephensi_709_foregut__coassemble_673_pt1 | contig 11826 bp, 8 predicted proteins | sample N__stephensi_709_foregut__metabat2_low_PE_012 | metagenome-assembled genome bin N | reverse complement strand
CAGGGACCGCAGCCATGCTCCCAGAAATTATCCTCCTTGCCGAAGCGGAAAATCTTTTCCTTCGGGACGCCAATTTCCTTCTCCCAGATTTCAAATGCCTCGTCGTCATTTTCATATACGGAAGGATACAGCCTGTCCTTATCCAGACCAACGGTTTCCGTCAAAAACTCCCAGGTCCAGGCAATGGCTTCATGCTTAAAGTAATCCCCAAAGGAGAAATTGCCCAGCATTTCAAAAAATGTGCCGTGACGTGCAGTTTTTCCGATGTTTTCAATATCGCCGGTACGGATACATTTCTGGCATGTGGTCACTCTCTTCCTGGGAGGGATTTCCTGTCCGGTAAAATAGGGCTTTAAGGGCGCCATGCCGGAATTTATCAATAACAAAGAATTATCGTTGTGCGGCACTAAAGAAAAGCTCTTCATGGCAAGATGTCCTTTGCTCTCAAAGAACTCCAAAAACATTTTTCTCAGTTCGTTTACTCCATAAGCTTTCACGTTTCTTTCCTCCAAACTTGTATTCCGCCTCGCTTTAAAATGTAAATTTCTCTGCGAAATATGCATCCAAATCTTTGATGGCAATCCGCTCCTGCTCCATGGTATCCCTGTCGCGGACCGTCACGCATCCGTCGGTCTCGGAGTCAAAATCGTAGGTAACGCAGAAGGGCGTCCCGATTTCATCCTGGCGGCGGTATCTCTTGCCGATATTGCCCCTGTCGTCAAATTCGCAGTTATATTTCTTGGAGAGCTGTGCGAAAACCTTTTCCGCACCCTCGTTTAATTTCTTGGATAAGGGCAGTACGCCTACCTTAACCGGCGCCAGTACGGGATGGAAATGAAGGACGGTACGCATGTCCCCTTCGCCGATTTCCTCCTCGTCATAGGCGGCGCAGAGGAAAGCCAGAACCACACGGTCAGCGCCCAGGGAGGGTTCAATAACATATGGAATGTATTTCTCTCCCTTTGTATCGTCAAAGTAGCTCATATCCTGTCCGGATGTGTTTTGGTGCTGGGTCAGGTCATAATCCGTCCTGTCCGCAATGCCCCAAAGCTCGCCCCAGCCGAAGGGGAATAAAAATTCGATATCCGTCGTACCCTTGGAATAAAAGCATAATTCCTCCGGCGCATGGTCCCTTGCGCGCATCTCTTCATCCTTCATGCCAAGGGATTTCAGCCAGTCAATACAGAACTGCCTCCAATATTGAAACCACTCCAAATCCGTGCCGGGTTCGCAGAAAAACTCTAACTCCATCTGCTCAAATTCCCTTGTACGGAAAGTAAAGTTGCCCGGTGTAATCTCATTCCGGAAGGACTTGCCAATCTGTCCGATGCCGAAGGGGATTTTCTTACGGGAGGTTCTCTGTACATTCTTGAAGTTAACAAAGATACCCTGCGCCGTTTCCGGTCTTAAATAAACGGTGTTTTTCGCATCCTCCGTTACCCCCTGGAAGGTCTTGAACATCAGGTTGAACTCCCGAAGCTCGGTAAAATTGTGCTTGCCGCAGGTAGGACAGGGAATCTGCTTCTCCTGGATAAAAGCCTGCATTTCTTCCTTGTCAAAGGCGTCAATGGGCTTCTCTAAGGCAATGCCCTTTTCCTCACAGTAATCCTCGATAAGCTTATCCGCACGGAAACGCTCGTGACATTCCTTACAATCCATCAGTGGATCTGAAAAACCCGCCAAGTGCCCGCTTGCCACCCAGGTCTGGGGATTCATGAGAATGGCGCAGTCAACGCCTACATTGTAGGGATTTTCCATGACAAATTTCTGCCACCACGCCTTTTTTACGTTATTTTTCAGCTCTACGCCCAGATTGCCGTAGTCCCAGGTATTGGCAAGACCACCATAAATCTCGCTGCCGGGATATACAAAGCCCCTGGACTTCGCCAAAGCCACAATTTTTTCCAATGATTTTTCCATCTCTTTCTCCTCTTTCCGCCTTTGTTTCTCTATTCATAAATAATGTAAGACAGCTTTTCCCCGTCGTCGGGCAAAACCGCCGTCTTCTTATCCATCAGGGTTACCCCTTCGCTCACATGGGAAATCTTTCCGGAAACGCTGATATTCACAGCCTCCTCGGAAATAACAATCTTTTTGCTCCCCAGCTCCAGAATGTCCCCCTCGGGAACAGCTGCTCCCGATTCCTGGTCAATCATGGGCACAAAGGCATATCCCGCATTGTACGCGTCCAAAACCGTGCCGCAGAAAAACACCTGGTTGTGAAGCACGGCATAATCCTCTCCGCCGGAATAAACAATCTTTGTCTTTACCCTGTTTTCTCCCTCTTTTTCCTCTACACTTTCCAGCTTTACCGTGTCCTCGCCGGCTGTCCGGTTATATGCCTGGATCTGTTCCCCAAGCATCTGCTCTAACCCGTCAACGGAATAGTAGTCTTTATCAAAATCCGTCACAATGTTTTCTTCCACCGTACCGTCCTTTTTTATCATGACAGTCGTGGTGTCCACGTCATTGACGGCGCCGCATCCTGTAAACAGTAAACCCAGAACTGCTGCCGCCAAAAACATTCTCCTTGTTTTCATAACCTACCTCCTGCATACTGCCTAATATTATAGCGGACACTCCCCACATTTTCAAGCCACAATTCATGGCGCCGTCTATCTTCCAAACGCCGCCACGCCGTCTGTCATCCGCAAAATGCAGCCAGATACCCTTACTGCCCGAAAATATCCTTTAACACCGCTTTCAGCCGCTCCTGTTCTATGGGCTTTAACAGATACGCCGTGGGATTCAGCCCCAGGACCTCCTGTATCTTTTTTTCTCCGTCACGCCGGTCAGAAACACAACCGGTATGTTGGCTAATTCCTCCTGCTCCCTGATGCGCCTAAAAGTCTCCTTCCCATCCACTCCCGGCATATCATAATCCAAAAAAATCACATCGGGAATATTCCTTTGCAGCATCCTGATGGCGTCCTCGCCGGATTCCGCCACCTCCACATCATACTGCTTTTCCAGCATACTTTTCAGCATACGGAGCTGTATCTTGCTGTCATCCACCAGCAGAAGCTTCCCCCGCTCCTCTAAAGCCTCCCGGAGAGGCTCTTTCCCATCCTTTTCATCCTGCGTGGCGTCTTCCGTCTCCGTTCCCAGGCACAGCCTTATCCTGCCAAGAATAGTCTTCATCTGGACAGGTCTTTGGACTTTATAAAACTGCTTCTCGTCAAAATAATCCTCAAAGGCTTCAAATTCCTTGCTGGTTCCCACACAAACCACCGGAACCTTCAGGCAATGTCCCTTAATATATTCAAAAATTTCCCTGTGGGACTTTTCCATGGCGGTGGTGGATATCAAAATTAAGTCCGGCACCTCCATTTTCAGGATTCCGATTGCCATTTCAGGGCTGTCCGAACCCAGCTGCATCTGAAAATACTTCCCCAGTATCCGGTTCATATTTTCGGTAGTCGTATTAAATTTCCCTATCAAAAGTATTTTTTTCATATCCAAAGTTCCCCTTCCTCATCTTCCATTTCAATCATTGCTTCCTGCCCTGATGCGCCATCCTCATCCAAGGTTTTCTCTGTCTTTATCCCTTCTTCTGTTCCCGGCTCTTTCTCCGCCTTTTCCTCTTCTTCTGCATCCGTAAGTCTTGTTTCCAGGACCTTCATATGCTCCCTATGCCTTGCCATCTCCTCAATCAGGACAGGATGAAGCCGCCTGATGCGCTCTATATCTCCTTCCATTGCCGCCACCTCTAAAAGTCTGGCAAGCTTGGACAGCACCAGCGCGCCAATCATCGCCGTATTGCTCTTTAAGGCGTGGACGCCGGTCCGGTATTCCTTTAATGCCCGCTCTCTTTTCGCATCATCCTCTTCTTTTAGAACCGCCTTCGCCAGCTCATCTATTTGGGCTGCCGTGCCCTCAAGGGAATTATAAACATCAAGCATCGTCATTGCAAGAAGTTCTTCCTCTTCAAAATACTGCTTTGCGTAAGAGATGTCAATTTCTTCCATTTCCGGCAGGGTATTTTTTTCATAATCCGGCAGGGCGTTTTCTTCATTTTCAACCGCCTTTTTTCCGGGCGGCGCCTTGGAAATATCCGGCACCAGCTGCATCATGACGCCTTCGAGCTTCTCCGTCTGCACGGGCTTTGACAGATAGGCAGAAAAGCCCTCCTGCAGGTATTTTTCCTTTGCTCCCGTTACCGCATTTGCCGTCAGAATCACGACGGGCACGCCGACGCAGAGATTTTCCTCCGTCTTTCCCATTCTGTGGAAGGTTTCCACGCCGTCCATTTCCGGCATCATATGGTCCATAAAAATAATGTCATATCGCTCCTGTTTGATTCTTTCCAGACATTCATAACCGGAAGCCGCCTCCGTAATCTGAACCTTCGTCTGCTTTAAAAGGTTTTTAAAGACCCTGCGGTTGATTTCATTATCATCCACAAGCAGCACCTTCACATCCGGCGCCACAAAGCCCGCCTCGTATTCCGTCTCCCTATACAGACGCTTGCTTCGCTCCTCAAAATTGCCGATAGGCATTTTTGATACCACGGACTGGAGCAAATCAAAGTAGAATACCGTTCCGCTGCCGTAGACGCTCTCCACCTTCAGCTTTGTCCCCATCATTTCCAGAAGCTCCACCACGATATTCATGCCAAGCCCCGTTCCTTCCACATTCCTGTTGCGCTCCTCCTCAATTCGCTCAAATGCGGCGTAAAGCTTGGGCATATCCTCTTCCTTTATGCCGATTCCCGTATCCTTTACTTCAAAACGGAGCCGTTCCCCTTCCTCGGTCCGGGTCCCCGATACAATAAGACTGATGCTGCCCTTTTGCGTATATTTCACGGCATTGTTTAACAGGTTTACCAGAATCTGGCGGATTCGCACATCATCCCCCACCAGCCCGTTGGGTATGCTCTCCTCCACCTGTATCACAAATTCCAGGTTTTTCTCCCTTGCCTTTATCACAATCATATTGAGGACGTCGTTTAACAGGCTGTCCAGCTCGTACTCCACAGGAAGGATTTCCAGCTTACCGGATTCTATCTTGGAGGTGTCCAGAATATCGTTGATTAATCCAAGCAGCCCATTGGCGGACGTCTTAATATCCATAGAATATTTCTTAATTTCAGGCTCTCTGCTTTCCCGCAGTATCATCTCATTCATACCCAGCACGGCGTTAATGGGCGTGCGGATTTCGTGGGACATTTTCGCCAGGAAATCCGTCTTTGCCTGATTCGCCATGTTAGCGATAACCGTCTGCTTCTCAAGCTCCGCCATGTAATTCCAGCTTTCAGTCACATCGCTTATAATAAGCATTTTTCCATAGGTTACCTCGTCCCTGACAATGTCTTTATCATGAATTTCATAAATCCTGTCTTCTATGGTAAGCTTTTCTTCCCTTTCCACCAGCTCCTCAAGAAGCTTTATGACAGGCTGCGGGTCTCCTCCTGCAATTTCCGGATAAAGCCTGATACTCTGATGATTGGCATATGCCAGCCTGTGGTTCTCATCAAGCACCAAAAGACCATCCGCAAATTCATCGATAACCGTCTCCTTTGCCAGTTCCACCGTATCCAACAGGTTATAGCGCACCATGGCTATCAACAGCAGAATGGTACAGATTAAATATCCCAACAGGGTCGAGTCATATCCCCTCATAATCCCGCTGAAATAAACTGCAAAGCCGATTCCTGCAACCATGGCAATAACCATCAGATATATGATCTGCTTTTTTTCCCTTCCGGTGCGCACCCGCCTGTATCTTCTAAAGCCCGCCCCCACTATAATCAGCAGGTATATGAGAATCAGAACGCTGTAGGCATTATAAATAAAGCTGTGCCCCAGGACAAGATGTGGAAAATATCCCTCCTCCACATAGTCGATGCTGCTGTAAAACAGAGTATGGTGTTCACAGGTAAATACCATGAGGCTGATTGCTATATGTATGATGCACAGGATATATTTTATGACCGCAGGAATCCTGATTTTGTAATGCCGCATGGCAAACAGAAAGGTGCCCAGAATGATATAGGGTTTTCCCAGATACAGGAATTTCACAGCCAAAAGCGCCGTTTCCTTGGTAACCGACTGGATTTCAAACAAGTACCCCACAAAATTAACCAGCGTAGCCAGAATCACAAGCAGCAGGTTTACCTGAAGCCTGGAGGGTCTTTGCCATATAAGATAAAAGGCTTCCACCACCAGTACCAGAATACCGATGTATTGAATCCAAATAAATGCTGTAAACATCTCTTTCTTTTCCCCTATTTCTACTTTTTTCTTCTTTTATTTCTTTTTTATTTCTTTTTCCTTTATTTATTTCTTCAGCCCTGTTTCTTTACCATTTCCTCTAAAATTTCCAGGCTTTTGAAATTATTCCCCATAAACCGCTTCCTGTACTTTTCCGCACACCGTGACAATTCCTCCAGCACCCCGTCGGAAACTACAAAGGTATAGAGCTTATCAAGTCCTGCCGCCGCCACATACTCTATGGTATATACGGTATCCGGAAGAAGGGGCGCATCCTTTGGCACGCCGGGAAATTCCCCGTTTACCGCCAAAGCCTTCATCTCAAATATGTACCGGACCAGCTCGTTGGGAATAGCCGGCAGTAAAAGCGCCCGGAGAGACTGGTAAAGGAGACTTAACATATCCTTTTCATCATTATTTTCCCTTGTATAATAATCCGCCACCTCTAAGAAGTACATGCCGTAAACAGCCCCCTCCAAATCCTCGCGGAATCCATCAAAATAATTGGAAATTTCTCCGTCCACAAGACTGTAGGAATTGCGTCCCTCATATAATTTGAAGGTTCCGAAGCAAAAGGGATTGGTCCGTGCCATCAGCCTGCTGTTCTGCCGCCTTGCCCCCTTTGCGAAAGCGGATATTTTGCCCCGCTCCCTGGTAAGCACCAAGACCCTCCTGTCATATTCCCCTATGGGAAGCGCCTGTAAAATCATCCCTGTCACTATTACAAAATCCTGCATGTCCTACAGCTTCCTCCCCTTCCTCCTTTTCCTCTGCACCATATGCAGCAGCATCAGTTGCCGCCGCCCTGTACATCAGGTAATCCTCTATCCTGCCCGTCTCGTAAAACCGCTGCCACTCTTTTGTCTCCATCCTTAAGTACCCTCCCTTTTCCATGACTATGTTTTATCCGTTTCTTAAAAAGTAGGGTCTTCTTTTTCCGCTTTTCTATGCGGTTATTTCTTCATATAAAATTGGTAGTTTCAGACAATTCCTACAGCAGTCCGTCCTTCGGGTTATAGCCGAAATTTTTTAACAGAAAATCGCTGTCCCGCCAGTCCTTCTTAACCTTTACCCAGAGCTTTAAATTGACCTGGCACTCCAAAAGGTCCTCGATTCCCTTCCTGGCATTTGTCCCGATTCTCTTTAACATGCCGCCGCCTTTGCCGATAATGATGCCCTTGTGGGAATCCCGTTCACAGATAATAGTGGCGTCCACATCCATAATCTTTTTCCTCTTTTTCATGGCATCCACAGAAACTGCTATGCCATGGGGAATTTCATCCTCCAAAAGCCTGAGCGCCTGCTCCCTGATTAACTCCGCCACAAGCTGCCGCTCCGGCTGGTCCGTAACGGTATCCTCATCATAAAACATGGGACCATAGGGAAGATAATCAAAAATAGTCTGTAACAAATCCTCCGTACCCTCTCCGTTTTTCGCCGACACGGGGATAATCTGGTCAAACTCCATTTCCTTGCGGTATGCGTCTATGTATAAGAGCAGTTCTTCCTTTTTTGGCACCTTATCGATTTTATTAATCAATAAAATAACTGGTGTTTTTGCTTTTTTCAGCTTCTCTATAATGTGTTTTTCCCCTGCTCCTATATAGTCCGTAGGCTCCACCAGGAATAAAATGACATCCACTTCCTTTAAAGTATGCTCCGCCACATTGACCATATAGTCCCCCAGCTTGTTCTTCGCCTTGTGAATCCCCGGCGTGTCTAAAAAGACAATCTGTCCCCGCTCATCCGTATAAACCGTCTGGATTCTGTTCCTGGTAGTCTGTGGTTTGCTGGATGTAATGGCTATTTTCTGTCCGATTAAACGGTTCATCAATGTGGATTTTCCCACGTTGGGTCTGCCTATTAAGGTGGCAAACCCTGTTTTCATCTGTTTTTCCATATATTTTCCAATTCTCCCTGAAACTTTTACCTGCCTACACCGTACCGATGAGATTTTCCACATGTTCAAATAAATCACAGTTGTTTTTTATTTTCTCCTCGCCGCCGATAACGCAGATATAGTTTTCCTCCATAAAGGCGTCGATATAGGCAGCCAGACTGCGGATTGTCTTATCATCGGTTGAAAGCAGCTCGTCCCTTTCCTTCTGTTCCATGGCAAGGTCATAGTCCGCAAAGTAAGCCGCCATGGAGCGTACTCCCTTAGCCTGGGGAGTTAAGGGCATATCCTTATCGCTGATTGCCCCGATGACATACTTGGTCATGGTACGCTCGTCAGCCCTGAAATTCCTGATATATTCCGCCGCCTTTTCGTACACCTCCAGGGTTTCCTTCAGGTTCGGGTCCCTGTAGGACACAAAATAGCTTTCCCCCGTATTGCGGAAATTGTTCATGCAGCCGTAGGCACCGCCCTTTACGCGCACATTGAGCCAGAGATAATCGTACCCCATCATGACCCGCAGAACCTTTAGGGCGCCGTGGTAAGGCAGTCCCTTGTCCTTAAAGCTGCCGCACCTGCATACATACTGTACCTGTCCGGAGGTTTTAAAGCCCTCGTTATATGCCTTGGGCGTAATTTTCATCCGCTCTTTTCCCTTCTGCCCTTCAAAAAGCTTTTCCCTGCACGAAGGAATCAATGCAGCTATCTCTTCAAAGCCTTCCTTTGTTCCCGTATAATCTACCATAAATGACTGTTTTTGACAAATATTCTGCACTAAATCCTGCAAATTTTTGATTAATTCATCAGCCCTTGCCTCAAAATCCTGAATCAGCCTTTCCAGGTTTTTGTAAAAGGCAATTCCCCTAAGCTGCTCCTCCACATACGCCGTCTTATTGAAATAGGACGCCGCCCGCAGCTGTGCCGCCCCATGACCTGCGCTTTGGAGATTCGCCTCTAACTTGGACTTGGTTTCCTCCAGAATTTCCAGAAGTCTTTTTTTATCCGTAAAATCTGTTTCCAGCAGCATCTCTTCCATTATGGCAAATGCCTTATCCGCCTGACCGTACAACGCCTTTGCCTTACATTCCACATGGAGCCGGAAGGCTTCTTCGTCCTTTGCGTTTGTATAGGAATTGATAACGGGAGCCACTCCCCCTGTATTCCCATAGATTTCATTGAAGAAATCCCCGTAGCTGTGGCGCTTTGTATCCATCAGTCCCCAGACGGACTTTAAGACGCCAAGGGTAAACAGCTGTTCCGCCTCCAGACAGGAAACATCGAAAACCAGCCTGATATAAGACACGCCGTTGGTAAACAAATCGTGGAACAAAATCTTGGTCCCGTCTTTTTCGATTAACTCGTTGATAAAAGGCTCCGCCTCTTTTTTCAAATCCTCCCGGTGCAGCATGGGGATTTTGGCAAGGTCCTCCGGCGCGTCCTCCCCTTCCTGGTAATCCTCTAAGGCTTTTGTGTCCTCTATAAGCCTTTCTATCTGTCCGTCCGTAAGCTGTTCCTTATATGCCGAAAGCTTTTTCGCAAGCTCCCTTTCCTTTTCCACGTTCAGTCCCGGCTTGGGCACCACACAGACATAGGACTTGTGAGGATTGTCCAAAAGATAGGTCCCGATCAGTCTTTCAAAATAATCTGTCTCAATTCTTTCTTTTAACAAGGCGAAGGTCCCATTTGCCTCCACGTGCATAAAGGGACTGTTGACGTCATAAAGCCAGCTGTCAAACATCTGCAAGCCATATATAAGCCCCTTGGGATAGGAACCAAAATCCGCCTCCCTGTATTTAAATTCAAAGTAATTTAAGCCCGCCTTCAACGCCTTTTTGGAAATACCTTCCTTCACAAGACGCTTTAATTCCTGTTCAATGGTAGCAATAAACTCCTCCTTCTGCTCCGGATTGGCGTTTTTTGCCACAATGGAAAAATAGGGCTGGTAGATGCCATTGTCGTAGACGCTGTAAATCTCCGTCCCGATGCCCTTATCCGTCAGCGCCTGCTTGATTGGCGCTCCCGGCGCAGTACAGAGGGCATAATCGAGAATCTGGAAAGCAATGTATTTTTCCTTATCCAGCACATTGCCCACAACCGCATTGTAGGACAGATAAGTATTGTCCCGCTCTGATTCGTCCGTGGTAATGGAATATTCCCTTACGATATCCACCGGCTTTGTAAAAGGCTTCTGGGCGCTGATTTCCGAATCCACCTCCAAAAAGCTGAAAGCGGAGAGATATGCCTCGTCCAGCCAATTCAGCCGCTCTTCCATATCCATATTCCCATAGAGGTAGAGGTAGCTGTTGGAGGGATGATAATATTTTTTGTGGAATTGCAGATATTCCTCATAGGTCAGCGACGGAATATCATCGGGGTCCCCGCCCGATTCATGGGCATAGGTATTATCGGGAAACAGGGTATTCAAAACAGCGCGGTCCAGCACGTCGTCGGGGGAGGAAAAGGCTCCCTTCATCTCATTGTAAACCACGCCGTTTATTTTCATCTCGCCGTCAGGCTTGTCCAGCTCATAGTGCCAGCCCTCCTGCATAAAGATTTTCTTTTCTTTAAAAATATTGGGGTAAAAAACCGCATCCAGATAAACGTCCATGAGGTTTTTAAAATCCGTATCGTTGCAGCTTGCCACGGGATACACGGTTTTATCGGGATAGGTCATGGCGTTTAGAAAGGTATTTAAGGAGCCTTTTACCAGCTCCACAAAAGGGTCCTTGACGGGAAATTTACGGGAGCCGCATAAAACCGTGTGCTCCATAATATGTGCCACTCCCGTGCTGTTGTCGGGCGTAGTGCGGAACCCGATATAAAACACCTTGTTGGGGTCGTCGTTTTCCATAACGACGATTTTGGCTCCACTTTTTTTATGCACAAGCAGCGCGCCTTTGGAATTTAAATCGGGAATGTCTCTCAATTCTTTTATTTCATAAGCTTTACAGGCTTCTAAATTCATGGTGTTTCCTCCTTGCTTTGTCTGATATCAGTATTCTCAGTATAGCATGAGTTCATTCCAAATACAAAGAAAAGGAGAAGGAATTGAAAAATTATTTGGATGCCGGAAGCGCCTTTATTTTGCGGGCAAATTCTTCCGGTAGTGAGTATTGCAGATTGTGTCCACAGCCTTCTATGAGTTCCACGCGAATATCAGGGGCTAAAATGTCTCCTGCATATTCCCGGATGGAATCAATGGGGCATATCCAGTCACAGGTTCCGGAAATAAAGTAAACCGGTACTTCATATTGTAATCCGTTTTCATAGGCGTCAAAAGTAAATGTATAGTCAAATAATTGCCGGTTTAATTGGAAGTATTCCTCCATATCGCCTAATTGCTTTAAAAACCACCTGAAATCAGAAATCCCAAAATAGGGGGAAGTAATTGCCATCCATGTCGCTTTATCGGAAACGTTTATCGGATGATACTTTGATACCAGTGTTCTGAGTCTCATCATATCCGTAAGGTCATTACTGTCCCGAAATGTTTCAAAGGCATCTGTCAGTTCCGATGTGTCATCTCCGGCATCTATAGCCTTGCCAAGTGCATCTTCATAGCTGTAAATATCCGTTTTTTCAAGGGAAACAACCTGTGCGGCACCTATATATGCGGATACTTTGTCAGGATGTTCCAAGACATATTCGCTTCCGAGGATTGTCCCGTAGGAATGTCCCAAAATGATTACTTTGTCTTTTCCAAATCTCTCTAAAGTA
>N._stephensi_709_foregut__coassemble_647_pt1 | contig 12151 bp, 10 predicted proteins | sample N__stephensi_709_foregut__metabat2_low_PE_012 | metagenome-assembled genome bin N | reverse complement strand
AATAAACTTTGTATCTGCGGAGGTTACTATGATTCCCCAGAATTATGTGGAACTGACGGATGAAAACGCCATTAAGCAGTTAAACCGCACCTTGGATTTGCTGGATGAAAATGATGATGTCCAGGCGGTTTATCATAATTGGGACGAGTAGGAAAAATGGAGCATTGTATGGATATCCAAAAGGCAGTGGAAAAGCTGTTTCAATATGAGGAAATGGGGAACCGCCGGTTTTCAAAGGAAACCTATGAGCCTTCCTTTGAAAAATTCGGAAAAATTGCAGGAGATTTTGACGCAGCGCTTAACGCGGTGTATGAAGAACTGTTAAAGGCAGACGGCAAAGATGCCTTACGGGAAGAAGAAGCCGTAGAAAAGCTGTGCCGCCATGTGGCTCAGATTTTTGTTGCATATGTAAGGGATGGTGAAGACCCTGGTCTTTCAAAGGGAGAAAGGGAAGAAAACCAGAGATTCCACAATACCTTTATGGCGACCTATGTGCTCCCCCATATTATGGAAATGAGAAACCCCTATTACAAGGAGCTGGCAAAGGAAATTGAAAAAAGCTGGGCGGCGGCTTTTAAAAACAGTAAAATAAAAGCGGCGTCTTATGAAACGGTTGCAAGCGGTTTTCAAAGAAAGTTTTTGGGCTTCAACATATAAAGGAGAGAGAAATGGATCAAAATTACAGCATTGAGACAAATTGTGTACAGGCAGGTTATACGCCGAAAAATGGGGAAGCAAGGGTTCTCCCCATTTATCAGAGCACTACGTTTAAATATGAATCTACGGAACAGATGGGAAGGCTGTTTGATTTGGAGGAAGACGGCTATTTTTATACAAGGCTGCAAAATCCCACCAATGATGCGGTAGCGGCAAAGATTTGCGCTTTGGAGGGAGGCGTGGCTGCCATGCTCACTGCTTCGGGACAGGCGGCAAATTACTATGCGGTATTTAATATCTGTGAAGCGGGACAGCATGTGATTATGTCCTCTACTGTTTATGGCGGAACCTTTAATCTGCTGACGGTTACCATGAAAAGAATGGGAATCGAATGTACGGTTATTGACCCCGACTGCAGCGAGGAAGATCTTAATGCGGCGTTTCAGGAAAACACAAGGTGTGTACTGGCGGAGTCCATTGCCAACCCTGCGCTGGTGGTATTGGATTTTGAAAAATTTGCAAAGGCGGCGCATACCCATGGCGTCCCCCTGATTGTTGACAATACATTTCCTACTCCCATTAATTGCAGACCCTTTGAGTTTGGCGCAGATATTGTAACCCATTCTACAACCAAATATATGGATGGACATGCCATGGCAGTAGGCGGATGTATTGTGGATTCCGGCAATTTTGACTGGACAAAATATCCGGATAAGTTTCCGGGGCTTTGTACGCCGGATGAATCCTATCACGGGGTTGTTTATACGCAAAGGTTCGGAAAGGCTGCCTATATTACCAAGGCTACGGCGCAGCTTATGCGGGATCTCGGTTCCATCCAGTCCCCTCAGAATGCCTTTTTATTGAATGTAGGACTGGAGACTTTACATCTGCGGGTGCCCAGACATTGTGAAAATGCCCAGAAGGTTGCGGAGTTTTTGGAGAACCATGAGAAAGTGGCGTGGGTAAATTATCCCGGCTTAAAGAGCAACAAATATTATGAACTGGCGCAGAAATATATGCCTGGCGGCAGCTGCGGCGTCATTTCCTTTGCGTTAAAGGGAAGCAAGGCGGATGCAGTCCGTTTTATGGACAGTCTGAAGCTGGCTGCCATTGTAACCCATGTGGCGGACGCCAGAACCTGTGTGCTGCATCCGGCAAGCCATACCCACAGGCAGATGAATGAGACGCAGTTAAAGGAAGCCGGCGTGGATCCCGGTATGATTCGGTTATCGGTGGGAATTGAAAATGTAGACGACATTATTGCTGATTTAAGTCAGGCTATTGATAATATTTAGAAAAGGCAAATACGGAGGAAGACTATGGACAGACTGGCGCTGGTTGTTCCCTGCTATAATGAAGAAGCGGTTCTGGAAATTTCCGCAAAGGAATTAAAGCAGGTTTTAAGCGACTTAATTGCAAAAAACAAAATTGCAAAGGACAGCTTTGTTTTGTTTGTCAATGATGGAAGCAAGGACAGAACCTGGGAGCTGATTGAAAAGGAGCACAGGGAGAGTCCGTTAATCTGCGGCTTGAAGCTGGCAGGGAATGTAGGGCATCAGTTTGCCCTTACGGCAGGTCTTTTGGCTGCAAAGGACATGAGCGATGTTACCATATCCATTGACGCTGATTTGCAGGATGATACGGCTGTTATTGAAGAGATGATAGACAAATTCCATGAAGGAAAGGATATTGTTTACGGCGTGCGCAATGACAGAAAACATGATTCCTTTTTTAAGCGGACCACCGCCCAGGGCTTTTATAAGGTTATGGCGGCAATGGGGGTAAAAACAGTTTATAACCATGCGGATTTCCGCCTGATGAGCAGACGGGCGGTTGAACAGTTTTCTTTATATGGGGAAACCAACCTCTTTTTAAGAGGGATGATGCCGCTGATTGGTTATGAGACGGACAATGTTTATTATGAGCGGAAGGAACGGGTTGCGGGAGAAAGCAAATATCCCTTAAAGAAAATGCTGGCATTGGCATGGAATGGCATTACTTCTTTTTCGGTCAAGCCCATCAGTCTGATTACGGCATTGGGCTTTGTCATTATGATTTTGAGCATATGCGCTGCGGTTTATGCCTTTGCGTCCTATTTTATGGGAGTGGTTGAACCGGGATGGACTTCCCTGATTTTATCCGTTTGGTTTTTAGGCGGACTGCAGTTAATAGCCATTGGATTAATCGGGCAGTATATCGGTAAGATTTATATTGAGGTCAAGCATCGTCCCAGATACAATGTGGAGAAGCTGCTGACCCACGAAGAAAGACAGCAGGAAAAACAATAGCAGGAAAACAATAATAGCAGGAAAAACAACAGAAACCAGGAGGATGGAAGCATGGATATGAGAAATATGCCAAACGGCGGGACGGAAAAAAAGACTAATTTTATTCCCAACCCATTACCGGTGCCTAAAAGACACTCCAGACGGGAAATGGGGTACGACCATGAGGTTCCCCCGGATAAAATGCATTATGATGTGGAAATCCATCCGGGAGATGATTTTGATTTATAAATTATAGGAAGAGGGACATGGATTATCATTGCCATTGGCTTAATCCGGTCCCTTCGTTTTTTCCATATTTTTCATTTTCCCATAATTGTTTTCCGTTTTAGAAGGCAAATCAATAAATAGACCAAAGACTGCGCATACTATAAGGAAATTTCAAAAGACAGTATGGAAAGGAGTTTTTGGTATGGGCGGGAAAACATCACAGGAAGCTTTGACAAAAGAACGGGATGTGGAGGAAAAAATTGAAAAAACAGGACAGGTGGATTTAAATGAAAATGAACAGAATCATAAAATCCATATGATTTCCATAATCGGCGAGGTAGAGGGACATGATATTTTAGGAAGTGGCACTAAGGCTACAAAATATGAGCATATCCTGCCGGAGCTTGCCAGAATCGAGGATAATAAGGATGTGGACGGATTACTGATTCTATTGAATACCATGGGAGGGGATGTAGAGGCGGGGCTTGCCATTGCAGAAATGATTTCTTCATTAAGCAAACCGACGGTTTCCCTTGTTTTGGGCGGCAGTCATTCCATTGGAGTGCCCATTGCTGTCAGTACGGATTATTCCTTTATTGTGCCTACGGGGACCATGGTCATTCATCCCGTAAGGCTGAACGGTATGGTTATCGGGGTTGCCCAGACCTTTGACTATTTTAAGCAGATTCAGGACAGAATCAGTCATTTTGTCACAGGACATTGTAATATCAGTGAAAAGCGTTTTCTTGAGCTGATGATGGAGACAAAGGTGTTAACGAAGGATGTGGGGAGCATCCTGGTGGGAAAGGAAGCGGTTAAGGAAGGAATTATCGATCAGGTAGGAGGAATCCGGGATGCCTTGAAGAAACTCCATAAACTTATTGAGAAAAAGGGGAAATAATGATATACTATTAACGGTGTGCCTTGGTGTAAGGCAAAGATACGGAGGTTTTACTATGGCTCAGACAAGAGGTCGGAAGACTTCTTCTAAGAGAAAAACAAATAGCAGGGGGAAATCGGGAAGCCGGTCTTTGGACCGGTATGAAAATACGGTTATTGACGAAGTGCTTTTTCTGATTTCTCTGGCGGTTACCATATTGCTCTTTTTATGCAATTTTCATTTAATTGGTTCCGTGGGGGATAAATTAAGCGGGATAATGTTCGGACTTTTCGGTTATATGGCTTACGTGGCGCCGGTATTGTTGTTTTTTGCGGTTTATTTTGGAATTTCCAATCTGGGCAATCGTGTGGCTGCCATTAAGCTTACGTCGGGCGTTATCTTTTTTTCCATGTGCTGTGTTTTGTTTACCCTGGCAGGGGGAATAGACAATATCGGAAGCAGTTTTCAGACTTATTACGGTTTTTCGGCACAGGCACGTAAGGGAGGCGGCGTTGTCGGCGGTTTTTTGGGTAAAGGGATGCATGGACTTTTAGGACTTGCAGGCACAATTATTATTATGATTGTGTTGATGCTTGTATGCCTTGTTTTAATGACGGAGCGTTCTTTTGTGGCAGGAATAAAAAAAGGCGGCGAAGCGGTGCTCCATGATGTGGACCGCCGGAAGGAGCTTGCTAAGGAACGGATGGAGAAGCAGGCGGTAAGAAGAGAAGAACGGGAAGTTATCAGGAGTACAAAGAAAAAAGAGGCGGAGGAAAAGAAGCTCCGCATGAATAAAAAGGCGTCGGGAGTGGCTTCCGCTTCCCAGCTTACTCTGAAGGAGGAGGAAAAGCCGGTAAAAGCGCCTGCCGCTCCCATGCTTCAGGATGAGGAAGGGGAAAAGCTGGCGTTGGAGGCTTTGTCCCAAATCCGTATCAGGGGGATTGACGATACAAAGCAGACGCAAAGCGCGGGAGAACGGGTTTTCGGACAGGAAATCGGTCAGAATCCCATAACCATAGGAAAAAAGAATCTAAGCAAAGCAGAAAGCGTAGAGCCTGCAGAGGCGCCGCTTATGGAACGGGATACGGATAGTCCGGATAAATCGTCAGGAACGGTGTTTGCGCCGGATACGAAAATCTCGCCGGAAGAAAAGGGAAAGCAGTCCGGGGAGAATACAGATATTTCAGAAGTCAGGACGGCGGCTGTTAAGCCCCAAAAGGCATATAAGCTTCCGCCGCTTGATTTGTTGAGCAAAGGCAGCCGCAAGGCAAATACGGATAATGGACAAATGCTTAGGGAAACCGCATTACGGCTCCAGCAGACCTTACATACATTTGGCGTTAACGTTACGGTAACGGATATCAGCCAGGGACCGGCAGTTACCAGATATGAGCTTCAGCCGGAGGTGGGAGTGAAGGTAAGTAAAATCGTGAACTTAGCGGATGACATCAAGCTGAATCTGGCGGCTACGGATATCCGTATTGAAGCCCCTATTCCCGGGAAAGCGGCAGTAGGAATTGAAGTTCCCAATAATGAAAACAGCGCCGTGGCACTGCGGGATTTGCTGGAATCTTCGGAATTTCAGAATTTTGAATCCAAGCTGGCTTTTGCAGTAGGAAAGGATATCGGCGGAAAAACCGTGGTAACGGATATTGCAAAAATGCCCCATATGCTCATTGCAGGCGCAACCGGATCAGGAAAAAGCGTATGTATCAATACAATTATTATGAGTCTTTTGTATAAAGCAAAGCCTGATGAGGTCAAGCTGATTATGGTAGATCCCAAGGTGGTGGAGTTAAGCGTTTATAACGGTATTCCCCATTTGATGGTGCCGGTTGTCACAGATTCAAAGAAGGCGGCGGCGGCCCTGCACTGGGGTGTTGCGGAAATGACCGAGCGCTATAAAAAGTTTGCGGATCTCAATGTCAGGGATTTAAAGGGATATAATAAAAAGGTTTCCGAGATGCGGGAAAACAACGGACAGCCTATACCGGAAAAAATGCCGCAGATTGTTATTATTGTGGATGAGCTGGCGGATTTGATGATGGTCGCGCCGGGAGAAGTGGAGGAATCCATCTGCCGCCTGGCACAGTTGGCAAGGGCGGCGGGGATTCATTTAATTATTGCCACCCAGAGACCTTCCGTGGATGTTATTACCGGATTGATTAAGGCGAATATGCCAAGCCGCATCGCCTTTGCCGTGTCCTCCGGCGTGGATTCCCGTACCATTCTGGATATGAACGGCGCAGAAAAGCTTCTGGGAAAAGGGGATATGCTTTTTTATCCTCAGGGCGTGTCAAAGCCTTCCAGGGTGCAGGGAGCCTTTGTATCCGATAAGGAAGTGTCAGGGGTTGTTGAATTTATCAAAGCGCAGTGCATTGACAGCGGCGTTCCTTCCGATTTGGAAGAAAAAATGGAGGCTATGAGCAGTGCGTCCGGAAATGGAAGCGGTTTTACAAATGATGCTTCCGAACGGGATTCCTATTTTGCGGATGCGGGTAAATTTATCATTGAAAAAGAAAAGGCGTCTATCGGTATGCTGCAAAGAGTGTTCAAAATCGGGTTTAACAGGGCGGCGAGAATTATGGACCAGTTAGAGGAAGCAGGCGTAGTTGGACCGGAGGAGGGCCCAAAGCCCCGGAGAGTGCTTATGACAGAGGAGCAGTTTGAACAGGTGTTAGAAGAGATATAAAACAGATTGGTGGAGGATATGGCAATGAAAACGGATATTGAAATTGCCCGGGAGGCGGTTATGGAGCCTATTGCCTGCGTGGCGGAAAGACTTGGGGTAAGCGGCGATGAACTGGAGCTGTACGGCAAATATAAAGCAAAGATTTCCGAGGCGTACTTAAAGTCTATTGAGAACAATCCTCAAGGAAAGTTAATTCTGGTAACGGCAATCAATCCCACACCGGCAGGGGAAGGAAAAACCACGGTCAGTACCGGTTTGGGGCAGGCGTTTGGCAGACTCAATAAAAAGGCGGTACTGGCGTTAAGAGAGCCTTCGTTAGGTCCGTGCTTCGGGATAAAGGGAGGCGCCGCCGGGGGCGGTTATGCCCAGGTGGTTCCCATGGAGGATTTAAACCTTCATTTTACAGGGGATTTTCATGCCATCACTTCGGCAAATAACCTGCTTGCCGCATTGCTGGATAATCATATCCAGCAGGGAAACGAGCTTCGCATCGACACCAGACAGGTTGTTTGGAAACGCTGTCTGGATATGAATGACAGAGTATTGCGAAATGTTGTGATAGGTCTGGGAAACAAAACCGACGGCGTAGTAAGGGAAGAGCATTTTGTCATAACCGTGGCGTCGGAGATTATGGCGGTTTTGTGTCTTGCCGGGGATATGGAAGATTTAAAGGAAAGGCTTGCCCGCATTATCGTGGCATATGATATGGACGGAAACCCCGTGACGGCAAAAGATTTGAATGCTGTTGGCTCAATGGCGGCTTTGTTAAAGGACGCCATGCTGCCCAATCTGGTCCAGACCTTAGAGCATACGCCTGTTTTGGTGCATGGCGGTCCCTTCGCTAATATTGCTCATGGCTGCAACAGCGTGCGCGCTACAAGGGCGGCTTTGAAAATGGCGGATTACTGCATTACGGAAGCGGGCTTCGGCGCGGATTTAGGCGCAGAGAAATTTTTTGACATCAAGTGCAGGCTTTCGGGCTTAAAGCCGGACGCAGTTGTATTGGTTGCAACAATCCGTGCGTTGAAATATAACGGCGGAGCTGCAAAGGCGGATTTAAATAAACAGAATATGGAAGCCTTGAAAAAGGGTATTGCAAATTTGGAAAAGCACATTGAAAATCTGCAAAAATACAAGGTTCCCGTTGTAGTTACCTTAAATTCCTTTATCGCGGATACCGAAGAAGAGGTCGCTTTTGTGGAGAATTTCTGCCGCGAAAGGGGCTGCGGGTTTGCCCCATGCCAGGTATGGGAAAAGGGAGGGGAAGGCGGTATCAGTCTTGCCCGGAAAGTGTTGGAAACCTTGGAGCAAAAGGAGAGCGGGTTTACGCCTCTTTATGAGGACGATATGTCCTTAAAGGAAAAAATTGAAACGGTGGCGAAGGAAATTTATGGGGCAAAGGGCGTTAATTTTGCACCGGCCGCTTTAAAACAGCTGCAAAAGCTGACGGATTTGGGATTTGGAACCCTTCCCGTATGTATGGCAAAAACCCAGTATTCCCTGTCGGACGACCCGTCGCTTTTGGGACGACCGGAAAATTTTGAAATCAATGTGAGAGAGGTTTATGTATCGGCGGGCGCAGGTTTTGTGGTAGTATTGACCGGCGCGGTTATGATTATGCCGGGACTGCCCAAAAAGCCGGCGGCATTTTCCATTGATGTCAATGAAGAAGGCAGAATAACAGGATTATTTTAACAATAAAAGCAACAAAGTGAGGATGAATCTATGGCGCAGATAATAGACGGTAAAATGATTTCAACCATGATAAAGGATGAATGTAAAGAACGGGCGGCAGTCCTAAAGGACGAGGGACGAAAAGTATGTCTGGCAGTTATACAGGTAGGAAACGATCCTGCCAGCAGCGTGTATGTCAACAATAAGAAAAAGGCATGCGCATATATCGGAATCCATTCTTTATCTTATGAACTGGAAGAAAAAACGACTCAGGAAGAGCTGATAAAGCTCATAGACCAGCTGAATGAAAGAAAGGATGTAAACGGCATTTTGGTGCAGCTTCCCCTCCCGGGACATATTGATGAAAATGCCGTTATCAGGGCGATTGATCCTAAAAAAGATGTGGACGGCTTCCATCCACAGAGCGTGGGGGCTTTGTGTATTGGCCAGCCCGGCTTTGTATCCTGCACCCCGGCGGGGATTATAGAACTGTTAAAGCGTTCGGGCGTGGATATTTGTGGAAAAAGATGCGTGGTTATCGGCAGAAGTAATATTGTAGGAAAGCCTATGGCGCTTTTGATGCTGCGGGAAAACGCCACAGTAACCGTTGCCCATTCCAAAACTGAAAATCTAAAGGAAGTATGCAAAGAGGCGGATATTTTAATTGTCGCCATCGGAAAACCCAGATACATAGATGCGTCCTATGTTAAGGAGGGTGCGGTAGTTATTGATGTGGGAATCCACAGGAATGAAGAAAATAAGCTGTGCGGAGATGTGGATTTTGAGTCCGTATCAAAAATTGCATCGGCAATTACGCCTGTTCCGGGCGGCGTCGGTCCCATGACCATCGCCATGCTGATGAAAAATTGTGTGAATAGTGTAGAACTTCAATAATCAGGAGTGAGTTTATGAAATGTCCACATTGTGGCGAAGACATGCGCCAGGATCAGATTTTCTGTGAAAAGTGCGGAAAAGAAAGACTTCTGGTACCGGTATTTGAGCCTGAGATTGAAGAACGCGTGGCGGAATCCATGTCAACGATTGCGCAGGAATTAGCGCCGGATGAGCATGTTTACAAAGACCAGAAGGAACAACCGAATATAGAAAAATCACAGGAAAAGGAAGATGGGAAAATACATAAGGAAGCTTCCAAGGATGCGTCCCGCCACGGTTCCGGCCAGCTGGTATTTTTTGTGCTGGCAATCCTTTTGCTGATTGTTGTCATTTCCACATTTTCCGTTTACTTTTATGTATATACGGAGAACAGCTATGAATACCAGTACAGTAAAGCGATGACAGCTTTTGAGGAAGGGCGTTTTGAGGACGCCATGGCTTTGGCGGACAGGTGTCTGGAACTTAATGAGGATTCCATAGATGTGAGGATGTTAAAAATCCAGATTTACCAAAAGCAGGGAATGACCGACAAGGTAATTGAGCGGTGTCTTTCCCTGATTGCAATGGATTCCGAAAACCAGACGGCATATGAAATGCTGGTTTCCATTTACATAGAAAGAGAGGAATACCTGAAATTAAGCCGGCTTTTATCGGAATGTCCCGTACAGGCGATTGTGGAAAAATATGGGGATTACAGGGCGGAACCGCCGGAATTTGGAGAGGAAGAAGGCACCTATTACAATTCTGTATCCTTAAAGCTTTTATCGGGAGGGACGGGAACCGTTTATTATACTCTTGACGGAAGCAGTCCCAGCAAATACAGCAACAGATATACAGCGCCGATTAAGCTGATTTCCGGCGTATACCATATTTCTGCAGTATATGTTAATAATTATGGCATCAGCAGCAGCGTTGTAACGAAAACCTACCGGATAGAAAGCGGAATCGAGCTTGTGCCGGAAATTTCCGTGGATTCCGGCAGTTATGAGATTCCCTGCGTAATAAAGGTTACCGTATCGGATGAAGGATATACCGTATATTATACTATGGACGGGGAAACCCCTACCATGGACAGTAATATTTATTCCCAGCCATTCCCAATGCCTTTGGGGCATAGTGAGTTTTGTTTTATGCTGGTGGATGAAGAAGGAAATGAAAGCGATGTGGTAAAACGGGTTTACGATTGTAACCCGGCGGCAAATTTTACGACGGAGCAGGCAAATATCATATTAAAGCAGAACCTGATTGCAAGAGGGGAAATTATGGACCTTGACGGAAGAATGAACGGCACTCAGGACAGAAAGCAGTATGTATGCGACAGTGCCATGACTGCTGATGATGTGGTATATTATATTATATATGAGTATATCCAGGGCGCCTCCGGTACGATGATACGCTCAGGTAATATTTACGCTTTTTCCGTATTGGACGGCAGGATATTCAGGGCGTCTGTTTCGGAAGCTGGATATTTATCCCTTTCGGAATTTTAGGCTGCCTATTGCCTTTTTAGAATTTTTCGGATAATATTGTTAAGATAGTGTAGTTTAGCGGAACATGTTAAACAATCCAGTGGGAGGATGAAAATGTATAAAATTGTAGATGCAAAAGAATTGACAACAAACATTTATCTTTTTGAAGTGGAAGCAAAAAGAGTTGCAAAAACCTGTATGCCGGGACAGTTTGTGATTGTCCGCATGGATGAGGATTCTGAAAGGATTCCTTTGACAATCAGTGATTATAACAGGGAAACGGGAACGGTTACCATTGTCGTACAGACAATAGGCGCAGGAACCAATATGATGAAGAAGCTAAAGACCGGAGATTCCTTCAGGGATTTTGTAGGTCCCTTAGGGCAGTCTTCTGAGTTTGTGGATGAGGATTTGGAAGCCTTGAAAAAGGAACGGATTATTTTTGTGGCGGGCGGACTGGGAACAGCCCCTGTATATCCCCAGGTAAAATGGCTGCATGAAAACGGTATTGATGCGGATGTCATTATTGGGGCAAAGACGAAGGAGCTGCTTATATATGAGGAAGAAATGAAAGCGGTTGCAGGAAATGTCTATGTGACAACGGATGACGGTTCCTACGGCAGAAGCGGAATGGTTACCAAGACCTTGCAGGATTTGGTAAGGGAGGAAGGAAAGAGTTATACCAAATGCGTTGCCATCGGTCCTATGATTATGATGAAGTTTGTATGTCTGACCACAAAGGAGCTTGAAATTCCCACGATTGTATCCATGAATCCTATTATGGTGGATGGAACCGGAATGTGCGGCGCATGCAGGCTGACTGTCGGCGGCGAAGTAAAATTTGCCTGTGTTGACGGACCTGAATTTGACGGGCATCTGGTGGATTTTGACCAGGCGATGAAGCGTCAGCAGATGTACAAAACAGAAGAAGGACGCGCAATGTTAAAATTACAGGAAGGCGATACGCATCACGGCGGATGTGGAAATTGCGGAGGTGACAAATAATGGACGTATTAAATAAAATTCCCGTCAGGGAGCAGAACCCCCAGGAAAGAGCCCATAATTTTGAAGAGGTATGTCTGGGATATAATGAAGAAGAGGCAAAATGTGAAGCATCAAGGTGTATTAACTGTAAAAATGCCCAGTGTATCAAGGGCTGTCCGGTAGCTATTGACATTCCGGGATTTATTTCCCGGATAAAGGATGGCAATATTGAAAAGGCATACCAGATTATCAGTGAATCCAGCGCGCTCCCGGCGGTATGCGGGCGTGTATGTCCCCAGGAAAGCCAGTGCGAAGGAAAATGTATCAGAGGCATTAAGGGAGATCCTATTTCCATCGGTAAGCTGGAGCGGTTTGCAGCAGATTGGGCAAGGGAGCATGGTATTAA
>N._stephensi_709_foregut__coassemble_639_pt1 | contig 12246 bp, 9 predicted proteins | sample N__stephensi_709_foregut__metabat2_low_PE_012 | metagenome-assembled genome bin N | reverse complement strand
CCGTTATATGAAGAAGCATACCTATAAGCTGTTGGAAGCCGTTACGGAAAATCTGGCAAGGGAAATTCTGCTTCGTTACCGGGGCGCGGCATCTGTGGAAATCTGCGTAAGCAAGCCCCATGCGCCGATTCCCCTCCCTTTTGAAAATGTTTCCGTTTCCATAGAACGTAGCTTTCATGAAGCGTATATTGGTTTTGGGTCTAATGTGGGAGACAGGGAAGAATACATCAGAAAAGGACTGGAAACCTTGGAAAATGAAAGCGATATTTTTCTCCTCCGCACTTCAACCATTATTGAGACAGCCCCCTATGGCGGCGTAGAGATGGATCCTGTATTAAATGGAGTGGTAAAAATAAAAACCCTTTTGACGCCTTATGAGCTGTTAGCGGTATGTAACCGGATAGAGGCGGAGGCGAAAAGGGACCGGGCGGTGCATTGGGGACCGAGAAGTCTGGATTTGGATATCTTGTTCTATGATAAAAGGATAATGGACGACGAATATCTGACCATTCCCCATATTGATATGAAGAACCGGGAGTTTGTGTTAGAGCCTATGGCGGAAATCGCACCGGGCTTTGTACATCCTGTGTATGGGAAAACCATGACTGATATGTTGAATGAGTTAAAGGAAAAGGTGTAATATGTCTGATAAGAAAAAATTGATTTTGGTATTTTCATTGGTGTTTGTCCTGCTGGGAGGTTTTTTTGTCTTCAGGGAAGTAAAGGTGCTTTTATACAAAAACCCGGAGGGGACGGTGGGAAATACGGGCGGAAATATTCATAATGGCGGTCTGTTCTGCCAGGTGGGAGACAAGGTTTATTTTGCCAATCAATATGACAACGGGACCTTGTATGTGATGAATGTAGATGAAACGGATATGAAAAAGCTCAGTAATGCAAAGCCTATGTATATCAACGGGGACGGAACCTATCTTTACTATTTTGTCAATGATGTGGAGGCGCCGTCGGGACTGGGAGGCTTTGCGGTCCAGATGCTTGGAGTTTACCGGACTGATTTGAATGGAAACAAGGCAAAATGTCTGGACAGGGCGCTTTGCACCTCCATGAAGTTGTTGGATAATACGCTTTATTATGCGAGATATGATAAGGTAACAAAGACTACCTTATACCAGGTGGATATCCGCAGGGGGAAGGGAGAACAGGCACTGGATTTTGAAATGGATCCTGCCTCAAGCTATGGAAATATGATTTATTATAATGGAGTGGACGGCGACCATTATCTTTACAGTTATAATACACTTACCGGTCAAACCCAGATGGTGTATGACGGCAATGTATGGTGCCCTGACGCCCAGGGGGATTATATTTATTTTATGAATATTTCGGATGATTATAAGCTGTGCCGGTATGATATGGCGACAGGGGAGGTTTCGACTCTGACCAGTGACAGGATTGACTGTTATCTGGTTTGTGGGAATTATATTTTTTACCAGAAAAATTCAGAGACGGAGCCTGCAATCAAGGTTATGTACACGGATGGCTCAGAACCGCGCGTTCTTGCAGAAGGAAATTACACATCCATTAACGCCACTTCCAAGTTTGTCTATTTTATGGGCTTTGGAGAGAGTGCGCCTATGTATAAGGTATCCCTGGAGAGCGGGGATTTTCAGGTTATGACCTTTGACGCTGCAAGAGAGGCCGCCATTGAAAATGCCGGAAAGTAAGAGGCGGAAACGAATACCGGAGACAGAAAGCAGATACGGAAGACAAAAACAGAAGAACAAGGGTAGAAAGACAAAATCAGAAAGACAAAAGCAGAAAATAGAATCAGAAAAACAGAAATAAAAAACAGAAATAGATTTGGGGTAGAGGCATTTATGGAAACAAAAGGTTTGGATTTACTGGAATTACGGGATGAAATTGACAAAATTGACAGACAGATAGTCTCTCTTTATGAAAGCAGGATGGATATCTGCAAACAAGTTGCGGAGTACAAAATAGAGACGGGAAAAAAGGTTTTTGACAGGGTCAGGGAAGAGGAAAAAATCAGGAAGGTAAAAGCCTTAACCTCAAATGAATTTAACAGCCGCGCCGTGGAGGAGTTGTTTGAACAGATTATGTCTGTAAGCAGAAAGCTTCAATACAGGCTGTTGGCGGAGCACGGCAGCATGGGACGGCTTCCTTTTATGGGAGTGGATACCTTGAAGGAAGATAAGGTAAGGGTCGTGTTCCAGGGAGCGGAAGGCGCATATTCCCAGGCGGCTATGGTACAGTATTTCGGGGATTCCATTGACAGCTTCCATGTGGATACCTTCCGGGACGCCATGAGCGCCATCGAGGAGGGAAGTGCGGATTTTGCGGTGCTTCCCATTGAAAATTCAACGGCGGGAATTGTAAGCGATATCTATGACCTAATGGTAGAGTTTGAGAATTATATCGTGGGCGAACAGATTATTAAAATTGAGCATTGTCTTCTGGGCGTGCCGGGAAGTCGGATAGAGGATATTAAAACCGTATATTCCCACCCACAGTCCCTGATGCAGAGCGCAAGATTTCTGAATCAGTATGGATGGAAGCAAATCAGTATGCAGAATAATGCCTTTGCGGCGAAAAAGGTTGTAGAGGAGCAGGATAAAACCCAGGCTGCGATTGCCAGCGCTTATGCAGGCGAAATATACGGGCTGGAGGTCTTAAAGCGGGGAGTAAATCAGTCCGACACCAATTCTACCAGGTTTATTATTGTGACAAACCAGAAGGTGTTTTTGAAGGATGCAAAGAAAATCAGCATCTGCTTTGAAATCCCTCATGAAAGCGGTTCCCTGTATCATATGCTTTCACATTTTATTTATAACAACCTGAACTTGTGCAAAATTGAGAGCCGCCCTATTGAGGGTCGGAACTGGGAATACCGTTTCTTCGTGGATTTTGAAGGAAATCTGGCGGACGGCGCAGTTAAAAACGCTTTGAGGGGATTAAGAGATGAGGCGAGGAATATGAAAATCCTGGGAAATTACTAAAAATGGATGGAAAAAATAAGGGAGAAATGAAAAAGTAAGGGGATAGAAAAAAATTAAAGGTAAAATAAGAAATAGCAGGATGGAAAGAAATTAAAGGTGAAATAAGAAATAGCGGAACGGAAAGAAATTAAAGGCGAAATAAGAAATAGCGGAACGAAAAGAAATCAAAGGCGAAATAAAAAATAGCGGAACGAAAGAAAAGCAGAAGGACGGATTTAGTGAGAAAGGAAGGTCGTATGGCAGTTAAGACATTTGCGGCAATCGATGTAGGCTCTTATGAGCTTTCGATGAAAATATTTGAAATATCCCAGAAAACGGGTATCAGGGAAATTGATTGTATCAGGCACAGAATTGCCCTTGGGCTGGATTCCTATACGACGGGAAAGATTTCAGTGGAAAAGCTGGACGAGCTTTCGGAGGTTTTGCGGGAGTTTGACAGGATTATGAAATCCTATAAGGTGGACGATTATAAGGCATACGGGACCAGTGCCATCAGGGAAACCAGAAATACCATGATTGTTCTTGACCAGATTAAAAACCGGACGGGAATTTCGGTGGAAGTAATCAGCAATTCCGAGCAGCGTTTCCTGGATTACAAGGCAGTTGCCACAAGGGGCAGGGAATTTGAGAAATGTATTGAGGGCGGAACGGCGATTTTGGATATTGGCGGCGGCAGCATCCAGATTTCCCTTTTTGAGAATGATACCCTGGTAACGACCCAGAATATGCGGTTAGGCGTTATGAGGATGAGGGAGCAGCTAGAGGCGCTTTCGCCAAAACCCATGCAGTATGAGAGACTGATTGAGGAAGTAGTAAATAATCAGTTTTCTCTGTTTAAGAAATTTTACTTGAAGGACAGGGAAATCCAGAATCTGATTATTGTAGACGATTATATTTCCCCGGTATTGCAGAAAAAGGAAGTCTGTAAGGAACGGGGGAATATGGATGATGAAAAATTCATGGAATTTTATGATAGGATTTTCCATAAAAATCCCGGAGAAATCAGCAGGTGGCTGGAAATTTCCGAGGAGCATGCCTCCCTTTTGTTCCACAGCGCCGTTTTGACCAAGAGGATTATGGAGGTGTTGGGCGCTAAGCATATCTGGGCGCCGGGAGTGTCCATCTGCGACGGAATCGCCTATGAATATGCCCAGCAGAATAAGCTGCTTTTGGAGGTGCATGACTTTGAAAAGGATATTATTGCATCTACGGCAAATATCAGCAAGAGATATATGTGCAGCCGGAAGCGGAATGAAATCATGGAGCATCTTGCTCTTTCCATATTTGATACCATGAAAAGGGTTCACGGACTTTCCAAGCGGGAACGGTTGCTTTTACAGATTGCGGCGCAGTTAAATGACTGCGGAAAATATATCTCCCAGATGGATGTGGGAGAGTGCACCTTCCGCATTATCATGGCGACGGAGATTATCGGGTTATCCCATGCGGAACGGGAAATTGTCGCTTATGTGGCAAAGTACAACCGGGATGATTTTGAATATTATGAAACCTTGGGCGGAAAGACTACCTTAAGCAGGGAGGCATATCTGATTATTGCCAAGCTGACGGCAATTTTAAGGGTTGCCAATGGTCTGGACCGGAGCCACAAACAGAAATTTAAGGAAGTCAAAACAGTTTTAAAGGACAATGAGCTGATTATCAGCGTGGACACGGCGGAAGATATAACGCTGGAGAAGGGACTTCTTACGGCAAGGGCAAAATTCTTTGAAGAGGTATACAGTGTAAGAACGGTCATTAAACAGAAACGCCACGTATAGGAGGGATGGGCATGTCGGAAGCAGTAGATTATTTAAACCCTGAATATTATGACAACAGGGAGTTAAGCTGGTTAAAATTTGATTACCGCATATTGAGTGAGGCAAGGGATAAGACAAACCCGCTTTTTGAACGTTTGAAATTTTTGAGCATTACCGCTTCTAATCTGGACGAGTTTTTTATGGTACGGGTTGCGTCCTTAAAGGATATGGTCCATGCAGGCTATGAAAAAGAAGATATAGCGGGAATGACGCCCAAAAAGCAGCTTCTTGCCATTAACGAGGACACCCATGCCTTAGTCAATCTTCAATATTCTACCTATAACCGGAGTCTTGTGCCTTTGCTCAAGCAGCAGGGCGTGCAGCTTTTGGCACACCATGAGAGTCTGAACAAAAAGCAGGCGGCTTTTGTGGATAAATATTTTGAGGATAATGTATATCCGGTCTTAACGCCCATGGCGGTGGATTCCTCCCGCCCCTTTCCCCTTATCAGGAACAAATCCTTAAATCTTGGGGCGCTTGTGAAGAAAAAGCTGGATAAGGGGGAAAAGAGTAAGGGAGAAAAGGGAAAGGAAGGAAAAGAGGAAAAGGGGAAGGAAGAAAAGAACAGGGAAGTGGAGTTTGCTACGGTCCAGGTGCCCAGCGTTTTGCCCAGGGTAGTGGAAATTCCTGATGAGAAGGAAAGGGTTTTTATCTTCCTGGAGGAGATTATAGAAAGAAATATTGAAAAGCTGTTTTTAAATTATGATGTGTTATGCATTCATCCCTTCCGAATTATGAGAAATGCGGATTTATCCATCGGGGAAGATGAGGCGGAGGATTTATTAAAAGAGATTGAGAAGCAGCTAAAGAAAAGACAATGGGGCGAGGCAATCCGTTTAGAGGTTGAGGAGGGGATTGACAGGGCGCTTTTAAAAATGATCCGGAAAGAGTTAAAGATTTCCGAGGAGGATATTTATTATATCAACGGTCCCCTGGATTTAACCGTGCTTATGAAGCTTTACGGCGCAGACGGCTTTGAACATTTGAAGGAGGAGCCTTATACGCCCCAGCCGGTGCCGGAGCTTTCCGGGGACTGCGATATTTTTGAGGAAATCAGGAAAAAGGATATTTTGCTGCATCACCCCTACCAAAGCTTTACGCCGGTGGTGGATTTTATCAAAAATGCGGCAAAGGATCCCCAGGTGCTTGCCATTAAGCAGACGCTTTACCGTGTCAGCGGAAATTCCCCTATTATTGCGGCGCTGGCGCAGGCGGCGGAAAACGGCAAACAGGTTTCTGTTTTGGTAGAGTTAAAGGCAAGGTTTGACGAGGAAAATAATATTGTATGGGCGAAGATGCTGGAAAAGGCGGGAGTTCATGTTATTTACGGGTTAGTAGGTTTAAAAACGCACAGCAAAATTACTCTCGTGGTAAGAAAAGAAGAGGACGGCATCAGGCGGTATGTGCATCTGGGAACCGGTAATTACAACGACGCTACCGCAAAGCTGTATACGGATTTGGGGCTGCTTACATGCAGGGAGGATATCGGGGAAGACGCCACAGCGGTATTTAATATGCTTTCCGGCTATTCGGAGCCAAGAAGCTGGAACAAGCTTTCTTTAGCGCCCCTTTGGCTGAAGGACCGTTTTATTTATATGATTGAACGGGAAACGAAGTTTGCCAAGGCGGGCATGGAAGCGAAAATTGTGGCAAAAATGAATTCTCTCTGTGACCAGGAAATTATCAGCGCTCTCTATGAGGCAAGTGCGGCAGGGGTAAAAATTGAACTGATTGTCCGTGGAATCTGCTGTTTAAAAACCGGTATTCCCGGCGTTTCGGAAAATATCACTGTCCGTTCCATCGTAGGAACTTTTCTGGAGCATAGCAGGATTTTCTATTTTGAAAACGGCGGGGACGGGGAATATTACTTGTCCAGTGCGGATTGGATGCCTCGTAATCTAAGGCGCAGGGTAGAAATCCTGTTTCCGGTGGAGCAGCCGGATTTACGGGAGAGAATCGCCCATATTTTGGAATGTCTGCAAAAGGACACCTTAAAGGCGCAGATTTTACAGGCTGACGGTTCTTACGAAAAAGTGGATAAGAGAGGAAAAGAATCCTTTGGCGCCCAGAAGTATTTTTGTCAGGAGGCAAAAAAATTGAGGACGGCTGTAGAGGGAGATATTTTAAAGGAGCGGGTGTTTATCCCGGAGAGACATCATGAGTAAAAAAGCGGTTATCTTTGATTTGGACGGAACCTTGACAGACACCTTGAAGTCTATTTGGAAATCGGCAAACTTAGCGCTTGCAGACGTGGGAATGCCGCCCTTTGAAATAGACCGTTACCGATATTTTGTGGGGGATGGTGCAACAGAGCTTGTAAAAAGGGCGCTGATTGCTGACGGGGACACAGAACTGGTTCATTTTGATGAGATGGCAGAAAGCTATCGGAAGCATTTTGAAAAATATGTGAATTATGAAGTAAAGCCCTATGACGGTATTGAGGATTTGCTTTCTGCCCTAAAGGAAAAAGGGATTCTTCTGGCGGTTAATTCCAATAAACCACAGGATCGGACAGTCAGTGTGATAGAAGCAAATTTCGGGAGGGGAATCTTTGATATTCTGGTAGGTCAGAGCGATGAACGCGCCAGAAAGCCTGCGCCTGACGGCGTGTTTCACATTATGGAGAAGCTGGGAGTTGCCAAGGATGAGGTTATTTATCTGGGGGACACCTGCGTGGATATGAAAACGGGAAAATCCGCCGGGGTTTATACTGTAGGCGCACTATGGGGATTCCGTGACAGGCAGGAGTTACAAGAAAACCATGCGGACGCTGTGATTGGGCATCCTATGGAGCTGCTAAAGTATTTATAGGCTTGACGCCTGATGAGGAGAGATTATGAAAAGCAGAATAAAATTAATCGCAACGGATGTGGATGGAACCCTGGTAAGGGATTCTTCCCGTGAGGTTTATGATGAAATGATAGAGGTTATCCGCAGTCTGAAAGACGCAGGGATTCATTTTGTTATAGCCAGTGGAAGGCAGTATGGCAGCATCCGTAAAATGTTTGCGCCCACGGAGCGGAAATTGAGCTGTATTGCGGAAAACGGGGCGCATATTATATTGGATGGGGAAAACTTTGCCGTAACAAAAATGAACAGGGACTATGTGGAAGAAATTATGTCTGATTTGAGAGGCTTGTATTCTGAAGGCTGTCATGTAGTGGCATCTACGGGAAACGGCTGTTATCTGGAATCGAAGGATGAGGCTTTTATCCGTCTGATTACGGAGGAATACCGCAATGATACGACGTTGACGGATGATATTTTAAAGGCGGATGCGGAGATTATTAAGCTTGCTGTTTACAAGAAGGGAACAATCCGCCCCATAGGCGAATCCTTTCTCATTCCCAAATGGCAGGACAGGGTAAAGGTTACCATGGCGGGAGAAGAATGGGTTGACTTTATGGATAAAAGCGTGGATAAAGGAAATGCCTTAAAAAAAATCCAGGAAGCGTTCCATATCGGCAGGGAAGAAACCATGGTATTTGGGGATAATAATAATGATTATGGGATGATTCTGGCGGCAAAAGAGAGTTATGCCGTGGAAAATGCAGTAGAAGAATTGAAAGCCGCTGCAAAACATATCTGTCCGGATTATACGAAAAAAGGGGTCTGTCAGGTATTAAGACAGTTGTTGGAAGAGAAAGACGGTCAGGAATCATGAGCGGTATAAGGAGGAAAGAAGAAATATGCCCGATTTTGACGATGCGGTAGTAAAATGCTTTTTAAAAAAACAGTCCCGGCTTTTTCCTAAGCCTGTGGCGGAAACATTGGAAGAAGCCCGGGATTTTCTGGAGGAATGTATGGCGCTTGTGGTAAATTCCCCCAAAGAGGTATGGGAATATTTTGACGAGGAAGGCGTTGATTTGGAAGGAATGGATGAGAATGCCATTCTGGATGCGGACGAGGTCTTTGATGTGGGGGACGGAAGGTATTTGATTGTGGAAGAATAAGGAATTATCAATCTAAAATCTGTTCAAAAATCTCCAAAAACCCGTCGTGGTTATTATCCTTCTTTGTCACATAATCCGCCGCTAGCTTTGCGTCCTCCGTTCCGTTGCACATGCAGACCCCGCATCCTGCGGCTTGCAGCATGGAAATATCATTTGCGGCGTCTCCTGCGGCAATGGAATCTTTTACTTCTATACCCAGGTGTTTGCATAAAAAACGGATAGCGTTTCCTTTGGAGGTTTCTTTCATACAGCATTCCAGATAAACGGAAGAGGAGTAAAAGGTGTGCAGTGCGTTTCCTGTCCGGGCGTCTAATGCTTTACGGAAGGCTTCCAGCTTGTCATTGCCGTCTAACTGGATGAGAATCAGTTTAAAAGGTTCTTTATCCAGTGCAGAAACAACGTCGTCGGTAATAACAGCCGGCATATGGATATGCTCCCGGTAGTAGGCAAGCTCTTCATCATCCTTTGGGGAAATAATATAGTCATCAGTATAGGTGTGGGCGTGAACCTCACATTCCTCCGCCAGCGCCAGGACTTTTTTGACATAATCATAGGGAATCCGCTGTTCCCATATGGCTTTCTTTTGCCCACAGTCATAAACAAGGGCGCCGTTGTAGGCAATCACATAGGTGCCGGGAAAATCAAGTCCCAGCTTTTCCTTTGTTTCCAGAATGCTTGCCAAAGGTCGTCCGCTGGATAAAACAAAGCGCCCGCCCCGGGCGGTAAAATGATCAATGGCATCATATATCCGGGGAGAAAGCTTCTTTTTATCATCCAATAACGTGCCGTCCATATCGGAAAAAATAATCCTATTTTTGTATCTGCCGTTCTTTCTTCGGTAATCCTTTATATTTTCCAGAATATCATAGGGAATACATAACTTGCCGTAACCGCAGCCCAAATCCAGATTGGGCTTGGTAGTACCGTGGAAATCTGAACCGCCTGAAATCAGCAGCCCATATTTATCCGCCAGCTTCCGCATCTGCCGTTCCTCGGAAGGACTATAGGTGGAATAGATAGCTTCAATGCCTGTAAGTCCCGCTTCCTTTAACTGCGCTACCAGCGTATCAAGCCTTTCGCTGCTTAAATGGTACAATACAGGGTGCGCTAATACAGGAACGCCACCGGCGTTTAAAATCAGCTCCACAGCCTGCATGGGGGTTACCTTTTCCCGGGGCAGGAAACAGGGAGCGTGGTCCCCGATATAACGGTCAAAGGCTTCGCTCATGCTTTTCACATAGCCTTTTTCCCACAGATATTTGGCATAATGCGCCCTGGTCAGCACCGAACCGGGGAAATAATCACACATTTCCTCATAGGTAACGGGAACGCCGTGCTCTGTCAGCTTTTTACACATTTTCCGGTTGCGCAGATCTCTGGAAGCCTGAAAATCCTTCAGGTATTTTTTGAATTCTTTTCCGTTATAATCAATATAAAGACCCAGAATATGAATGTCCTTTCCTTCATATTCTGTAGAAAATTCAATAGCGGGAATAACCTCTAAGCCCGTTTTCTTTGCCGCATTTATGGCAGCTTCAATCCCCTCCGTAGTATCGTGGTCGCTTAAGGCAATGGCGGAAAGCCCCTTTTCTATGGCATAAGAAACTAACTCCTCCGGAGAAAAACTGCCGTCCGACTTGTTGGAATGTACATGCAAATCAACTGTTTTCATATTAATTGTTATCATCCTCTGTATTGGCAGTATAAACAGTTCTCTTTCTCGCCATTTCATCGCTTGCTAAGTACTCGTCGTAGGTGGTAATCTTATCCACCAGGGTTCCGTCAGGCAGAATCTCCATAATACGGTTTGCGGTAGTCTCAACAAACTGGTGGTCATGGCAGGCAAAAAGAACAACGCCGCCGAATTTAATCAATCCGTTATTCAAAGCGGTAATGGATTCCATATCCAGATGGTTGGTAGGCTCATCCAGCACAAGGCAGTTAGCGCCGCTGATCATCATTTTGGAAAGCAGACAGCGGACCTTCTCGCCGCCGGAAAGAATCCTTACCTTTTTCACGCCGTCCTCCCCGGCAAAGAGCATACGTCCCAAAAAGCCTCTGACATAAGTAATATCATCCACGGGAGAGTAGCCCATAAGCCAGTCCGCAATGGTTAAATCGTTGTCAAACTCTTCGGTGGAATCCTTGGGAAAATAAGCCTGGGAGGTAGTAACGCCCCATTTAAAGGAACCCTCGTCCGGTTCCAGCTCCCCCATAAGAATCTTGAAAAGCGTGGTCTTGGCTAACTCATTGCCGCCTACAAACGCCACTTTATCGTCGTGGTTCAAAATAAAGGATACATGGTCCAATACCTTCTCCCCATTTATGGTTTTGGTAATATTTTCCACGCTCAAAACCTCGTTGCCGATTTCCCTGTCGGGACGGAAATCAATATAAGGATATTTCCTGCTGGAGGGTCTGATTTCATCCAGCTCGATTTTTTCCAAAGCCCTCTTACGGGAGGTAGCCTGCTTGGATTTGGAGGCATTGGCGGAGAAGCGGGAAATGAATTCCTGCAGTTCCTTGATTTTTTCTTCCTTCTTTTTATTTGCTTCCTTCATCTGCTTGATCAAAAGCTGGCTGGATTCATACCAGAAATCATAGTTGCCCGCATATAACTGGATTTTGCCGTAATCAATATCCGCAATATGGGTGCAGACCTTATTTAAAAAATAACGGTCATGGGAAACGACAATAACAGTATTGTCAAAATCAATGAGGAAATCCTCCAGCCAGGAAATGGCGTCTAAATCCAAATGGTTAGTAGGCTCATCCAGAAGCAGAATGTCAGGACTGCCAAAAAGCGCCTTGGCAAGGAGTACCTTAACCTTTTCGCTACCGTTTAAATCGCTCATAAGGGAGTAGTGCAGTCCCGTGTCGATACCAAGACCGTTTAACAATACGGCGGCATTGGTTTCCGCATCCCAGCCGTCCATTTCCGCGAACTCCGCTTCCAGCTCGCTGGCGCGGATGCCGTCCTCGTCCGAGAAATCTTCCTTGGCGTAGATGGCGTCCTTTTCCTTCATGATTTCATATAACCTGGCGTTTCCCATAATGACTACATCCATAACCGGATAGGCGTCGTATTTGAAATGGTCCTGCTCCAAAACGGAGAGCCGCTGACCGGGGGTAACGATAATGTCCCCATTGGTGGTTTCTAATTGTCCTGAAAGTATTTTTAAGAAAGTGGATTTGCCGGCGCCGTTAGCGCCGATTAACCCATAACAGTTTCCTTCCGTAAATTTAATGTTTACTTCTTCAAATAAAGCCTTCTTACCTACGCGGTAAGTTACGTTGCTTGCTTGTATCATTGCCCGTTCCTCCTGCATATTTGGGTTTTACAATCACTTCTTCTATTTTACAGAAATTAATAAAAAAAGCAAGAAAAAACCGGGCCTTTATGCAACGACCCGGTTTTTTCCTTCGTTTTTGCCTTTATATAGGTTTTTATCGGCGACGGATATCAGCTTTGTAATAGCGTATCCCGGCTGGTATTCC
>N._stephensi_709_foregut__coassemble_635_pt1 | contig 12309 bp, 11 predicted proteins | sample N__stephensi_709_foregut__metabat2_low_PE_012 | metagenome-assembled genome bin N | reverse complement strand
TTGTTATTGTATTATTTGTGATTTTTTTGAATATCCAGATTATAACGCCTCTTCGGGCGCTAAGCATTGCCATGGGAGGTAAGCTGTCCCTGTTAGAGCCTTTTGCGGCAGCAGGAAATTCAGGCGTCGTGGTGTTGATGCTGCCGCTTTTCTATCTAACCATGATGGCGGATTTCCCACAGGAAGGGGAGAGCGGGTATTTTTACCGGATACGGTGTGGGAAAAGGACCTGGGTGGCAGGACAGATTGCCTATGCGGCTGTAAGCTCGGTTATGCTGACGGTTTTTGTGTTTGCAGGCTCAGTATTGCTGTCTTTGGATTTTATAAGCAAAAGTCCTGATTACAGTTATGCCGTTACGAGATATGTGGCTGTGTTTCCGGAACGGGCGGGGGAATATGTGGTGCAGCTTGTCCCGGAGAATCTCTATAACCAGATTCCGCTGCCTGTGGCAGTATTCCATACGGCGTTTCTATTGATGCTGTATTTTATGATGCTTGCCATGCTGATTCTCTTATTTTCCCTGATAAAAAGGAAAATCGTAGGAATTTTCCTGGATGGCGTCATCATTCTGGCAGGGACTGTTTCCTGTGCAGGGAGAATGGCGTATATGTGGGTGTTTCCCATGGCGCATACCATTCCGTGGCTGCATTATCCGGAATACCGGAGCAGGGCGGTGCTTCCCATGGGCTGCTCCTACCTGTATTTTTGCATAATAGATGCAGTCTTGGCTGCTTTGTCCTTTGCCATAAGTAAACATGGTAACGGTGTATAAAAAGGAGTGTTTTCATGATACAAATTAAAGATTTGGAGCTGGATATAAAAGGGCGGCGGATTTTATCGGATGTCAACATGACCATTGAGGAGGGGAAAATCTATGGTTTGGTGGGCAACAACGGAAGCGGGAAAACTATGCTTATGAAGTGTATCTGCGGGTTTGTAAAACCTACCGCCGGGGCGGTCATTACAAAGGAAGGAATCATCGGCAGGGATGTGGATTATATGAAGGATACGGGCATTATTATTGAAAATCCCGGCTTTATCCCCTATTATTCCGGCATGAAAAACCTGAAGCTGTTAGCGGAAATAAAGGGGACGGCGGATAAGGCAAAGCTGCGAAAAACCATGGAGGTCTGCGGTCTGAATCCGGGGCTGCGGCTGCCGGTTAAAAAATACAGCCTGGGTATGCGCCAGAGGCTTGGTATTGCCCAGGCAATCATGGAAGACCAAACGGTCTTGATTCTGGACGAGCCTATGAATGGACTGGATAAGGAGGGGACGGCGGCGGTCCGGGAACTGCTTCTTAAAAAGAAAGAGGAGGGAAAGCTGATTATCCTTGCCAGTCACAACCGGGAGGATATTGACGTATTGTGTGACGAAGTATTCGAGGTTGAGAAGGGAAGGGTTAGAAAAATCCAAAAAAACTGCCGGGGAAGCCTGGAACCCCCTTTTTAACGGCAATGCTACGGAAAGTAGCATAAAAAAATCCAAATGTATACAGCTGTTGGTGGAGCAATGGGGACTTTTTCGCTATGGTTAGCCCATAACAAAAAGAGAGGCGGTTGTATTATGGACAGACAGGCAGTCATATCTGCAAAGCATTTAAAGAAAGCTTTTGGCAAAGGAGAAAGTATGCAGGTCATTTATTCGGACCTGGATATTGATATTTACAAGGGGGATTTTACCGTTATCATGGGCTCATCGGGAGCGGGCAAGTCTACCCTGATGTATTCCCTTTCGGGGATGGATAAGCCGGACGGCGGGGAGATTTGCTTTGACGGAACGGACATCACGAAGTTAAACAATGATAAGTTAGCCGTGTTCCGGCGCAGAGAGTGCGGATTTGTATTCCAGCAGATTTATCTCATTGATAAGATGAACCTTATGGACAACGTGGTTGCGGCAGGGGTGCTGACGAGCAAGGACAGGGAGGACATCAAAAACCGGGCGAAGGAGCTGTTTTCCCTGGTAAATATTCCTGAAAAAACATGGAAAAAGACATCTTCCCAGATTTCAGGCGGTGAAGCCCAGAGAGCCGGGATTGTCCGGGCGGTTATCAACAATCCCAACGTACTTTTTGCGGACGAGCCTACGGGTGCGTTAAACTCTGCAAATTCAGCGGCAGTCCTGGATGTTTTTACTTCCCTTCACGATAAGGGACAGAGTATCGTCATGGTTACCCACGACAAAAAGTCAGCCCTGCGGGGAAACCGTATCATTTACATTAAGGACGGAAAAATTTTCGGCGAGTGCGATTTGGGGAAATATGAGCAGGATGATGCCGGAAGAAGCGAAAAACTGGATACATTCATAAAAGAAATGGGGTGGTAAGATTGAAGAAACTATCCACGCTCATTTTGCATAATTTAAAAAAGGCAAAGGGACAATATCTTTCCTTCGGGATATTTATCTGCCTCACGGCATTTATTATCAATATTGCCCTTGTGCTTGCTTTCCAGACCTTTAATGCCTATGACAGTTTGTTTGAGGAGCTTGATACGGCGGACGTCAATTTTATCATTCCACAGCTCCAGGATAAGGAAGAGCTGCTTGCCGAGGTAGAAGAAATTGACGGGGTATCCTTTGTGGAAAAGCATGACGGGGTATTTATCCCGGTAACGGTCCGTGAATTTGCAGGGTCTGATTTTGATATGAATACTGTTTTTTATAACCTTGATGAGGAAAGGACCCTGAATCTGATTGATGTCACAAAAGCTTCAAAGGGAAAGGGAGATTTGGTCTATATCCCCATGTATATGAAGGAATTGGGCGGTTTTGCAGAGGGCGGCAGCATTGCCTACTCCATAGACGGCAAGGAACATACTTATGATATTGGCGGGACCGTATTGGAAATGCAGTATGGAAATTACGGGACCGGGATGATTGGCGGATATTTCCCGGAAGCAGTCTACGAGGACTTCGCAGAGGAATACAGCAGCCATGCCGTTGTGGAATATTCCTTAAAAACAACAGAGGGCGCAGATTTGGGCAAAATGAAAAATGCCATCTCCGAAATTTTGAGAGAGCAGGGGATTGCACTGGTAAACATCAGCGACAGAGATGCTTCAAAGCAGACCAGAACAATGGTATGCACCCTTCTTATCGTGATATTCCTGGCGCTTGCCGCCATCATACTCATTGTGAGCATCTTCTTGAGCAACTTCCGGATACGGAGTGCTATCGAAGATGAGCTGGCGCAGATGGGGGTATTGAAGGCGGTTGGCTACACAAGCAATATGATTATTGCATCTGCAGTGATGCCCTATATCCTTGTGGGCGTTATCGCTACGGTTTTGGGAATTGCCCTGTCCTATACGGTCCTGCCTTCCATAGCGGGAATTCTGGCAATCCAGTCGGGCTTTTCCTATACGCCCGTCTTTGATACTGCGGCAATGCTTCTTGTAATCCTGGTGCTGACCTTCGCCATCTCGCTCTTTTCCTATCTTTCCGCAAGGAAAATACATAGGCTGGAGCCTATCAACGCCATAAGGGGCATTACAGGAAAGGAATCGGCGGGACAGAATGTATTGTTATTTATTGTGGCATTTGGTATCATGGTGTTGCTGTCCTTTGCAGGGACGCTTTTGTACAATGTAAACATCAAGCCGGATAATTTTATGAATACCCTTTCGGAAGAGCTGCCGTCCGTTATCTTTACGGCGGAGGATGAAAAAATGGGAGAGCTTTCAGAGCTTCTTTCAAAGGATGACAGAGTAAAGCTGTCTTTGGAATATGCTTCCGTGTCCGTCAGCTATGAAGACGGAAGCCTGACCGCTTTTGTGTGTGAGGATTTTTCAAAGACCACAAACGATATCTGTTATGAAGGGCGCAGTCCGGAGAACGGGAATGAAATTGCCGTAGGAAATGCCATTTCGGACCGTTATCCCATCGGGGAGGAAATAGAGATAACCGTTGGCGCCAAATCGGCGGTTTATACGGTAACAGGCTATATCCAAAGCGTGAATAACGCCGGCTCGGTATGCCAGCTGACCAGTGAGGGATACGAAAAAGCAGGCGGGGAAATCAACTCCCTCAATGTCTACCTGTATGATAAAAATGCGGCTGGATTTATAGAAGAATATGAAGAAGACCACGGCGCAGTCATCAAAGCATCGGTAAATTTTGAGCAGATGAGTGAGAATGGCAGAATGATGTATGCGGGCATTGTTTCCGTGATTGTGGTTATCCTGTTTGTGATTTCCGTTCTGATGATGCTGCTTGTGATGTATGTAATTATAAATTCCATGATAACCAGGCGCAGACAGGAATTTGGCATCTATAAGGCGATTGGCTACACAAACGTGCAGCTAACCTTAAAGACCGCCTTTAGCTTCATACCCGTTGTGGCTGTGGCGTCAGTTCTTTCAGCAGCGGCGGGGATGTGGTATCTGCCTGCAATGAACAAGGTTATTTTTTCCCTGATAGGGGCAGTCAAAAATCATTTTGAAGTATCTGTCCTGATACTGCTTGCCTTTGCCATTCTGTTTACAGCCGTGGCGTTTTTAATCAGCGTGCTTCTTTCGGCGCCGATTAAAAAAATTACAGCATATTCACTGTTAAAAGAGTAATTTGAAAGGAGTCGTAAAAAGACTCCGGAAAGGATTGGATTTGTATGAATTTTTCTGAAAAAATTAAGGAAATAAGAAAAAAAGAGGGTATTTCACAGGAGCAGCTTGCCGAAAGAATCGGCGTTTCAAGGCAGGCTATCACAAAGTGGGAAACAGGGAAGGGTCTGCCGGACGTTGAAAACATGGTAATCATAGCGGAGATTTTTAAGACCACCATCGACGAGCTGTTGATGGATTCCGTCAAAAAGGCAGCTCCGGAGACGTCTGTATACACCAGTGAGACGATTTATGACATTGACTGTGAGAAGCATTTTGATATCAATATTGGCAGCGCGGCGGCAATCCTTTTGTCATCGGGTAAAGATGAGAAGCTGCATATTAAGCTGTCCTCTGAGACCCTGGAGAATCTGGATTCTACTTTTAAGATAAAGCTGGATGAAAGGAAAAACAGGCTGGATGTGATTTGCCTTAATAAAAATAAACTCAGCCGTTATGAGGCGGAGGAGTCCCTGACGGTTGAGATTATGCTTCCGGATAAGTATTCTGACAGCTGCGAGATTGAGGCAAGCGTCAAGCTTCTTGAAATAAGCAATCTTCATCTGAACCGTTTGGAATATGACGGCGATGCAGAGGAGGTCTTAATTTCTGAAAGCAGCGGTAGCCTGGAATTAACGGCAAAGACGGATTATGAAATCATGGTTGATAAGATTACGGGAAGGCTGGATGTTAACCAATGGAAGGCAAAGACAATCCTGCATATCCCGGAAGAAAACCTTGTAAACGTAGTAAACAAAGGCAGAAAATGCAAGGTTTATTATTTAAAGGACGGGAAAGAAACGGAGTATGGAAAAGATGAAAAGCAGGGAAAAGGAACAGAGCAGGAAAATCCTGGCGATGGCGAAAATGAAATCAGCGTTTCAGGAATCTTTTCAGAGCTTGTCGTGGACGTGACAAAATAGGATATGGCGGAGGAAGAAAGCCGATATCATACTGCACATCCAGGGTACGGCAAAAGAAAAAGCAAACAAAATCGGGGGTGTGGCGCGGGGAAAGTCCCATTGCGCTGCACCCTTTTTTGCCTCTCATGCAAAAACCTGTCTCTCGTGCAAATTTTATTACAAAATTCTCCGGAATTTGTAAAATGAATATGAACCAGAATTTAATGGAGTTATGAGTGCGTTTATGGTAAAATGTATATAATTAATATAGCTGAGAAAAGTCAAAAAGCAAGGAGATGATTGCTATGATAATGACGAAGGTTGAAATTGATGTGCCGGAGGAAATTGTCCCATATACGGTGCTTGAGGATAAGGAAGCACAAATAACAAGAAATGCAATGTTGGTCTATCCTTATATTAAAAGTGGTGTAATATCTCATGGAAAGGCAGCAGAAATGTTGGGGATTCACAAAATTGATTTGATTACATTGTATGGCAAATTGGGTCTGCCATATTTCGATGAAACAGAGGAAGAATTTGAAGAAGATTTGGCTGTATTGAAAAGGCTGAGAGGTGCAACAGTATGATAGTTGTTTCAGATGCCACACCAATTATCTCGCTGATGAAAGCCGGACAGTTGGAATTGTTGCAGAAATTGTTCGAAGTCGTGTATATTCCCAGGGCGGTATATAGAGAATTGACGGAAAATGAGGCATTTGACGCAGGCATTTGATGAAAAGATGCTGACAAAGGAAGATGTTAAGGAGTGTATTGAGCGATTGAAAGAATGTGGAATACGGGTAAATGAGAAGTTGTATCAGAAACTGAGGGAACATGTTAATTTGTAAATTAGTTGAGTGAAGGCTGCCGTAATTGAAAAATCAAAAATGGCAGCTTTAATTTAAGAATAAGAGACAAGGAGCAGTTAAGCAGCCTATTCTATCCAACAGACGAAGGAAAAGAGGGGAATATGATGAAAAGAAGGATGAGGCTGATTCCGGGAATAATTTTGCTTATGCTGGGGCTTGGCATGACAGCCTGCGGGAAAGGGGCAAAAGACAGCGTGCCGGATGAAGCAAAAATCACAGAAGCAGCGGAAGGCGGGGAAACGGTGGAAAGTGCAAAAACAGCAGAATCCACCGGGGATTTTGATATGGAGCGCGCAAGGAAAAGCGTCATGATTAAGGGAGTGTCCTTTGAAATCCCGAAGGCGCTAAGCGATTTGGAAGAAGGATGGACCTGGAAAGAGCATGAAAATTCAGAAACCGCTTTTGAAGGGCGTGGTTTGGTTTGGATTTGTCACAATCATGAGGAATGGTTTCCCATGACCGTGGAGAATTACTATGAAGATGCAGAGGATGAGGCAGTTATTTATAACCTGACAATCAGGACGGAAGACTGTTCCATAGACGGCTTGATTCCCCTAAAGTCAACAAAGCGGGATGTAGTGGAAAAATATGGGGAACCTATGGAAATATCCAAGGGAGCGTATCTCTATGGGATTGCAGCAGAGCAGGACGATACGCTTAATGCCGATTCATGGAAAGGGCAGCGCATTTCCATATCATTTGATGAAGAGGATATGATAGAAACAATCAGTATAACCTATTATATAGAGGTGGAGAGAGAAAATGTAAATTCCTACGATGTGAGTGAAATGCTGTCCGATTTGACTATAGAGGGCGTTCCCATAGGATGGGCGTATGATTTGGAGGATGTAAAAAAGATATTTGAGATAGAGGAGGCTCAGTCTACGGAGAGCTATCAGTATTTCTCTTTATACGAAGATGACAGCCATATAGGAAGTGTGGGAGAGGTCTGGGCAGATAAGGACAACTCCGGCAGGATTAGCCTGGAGTTATCTTATCCCTGGAATGACGGGAGTACCTTTGAATTTAAAGGAGTTACGGAGAAAAGCTCCTATGAAGATGTGATTCGTTTGCTGGGCGAGCCTACGGAACGGTTAAAAGCAGAAAATCATTATATTACATATTATAATTATGATGCCAAAGGGGATAAAGATACTTATGATGAAATTTCCATAGGTTTTCATGAGGATGACAGCATAAGCTCCATCACGTTTTATTATGCAGGGGATAATCAAGGAAGAGATGAAGGAGATAGTGATGAAGCAAAAACCGCCCGCTCCGATGGCGAAATTGCAGCCAGAATGGAAAACTTTTCTGTAGGCGGCTGTAATGTCAGCCTGCCCTGTACGGTAGGGGAATTTGTGGAAAAATTTGAGTTAGAGTACAGTTATCCGGTGCCTGAGGTGCCCGATACGATGTGCTGTTCTTATTTAATTGACGGGGAACCGGCAGGAGTTATTTTTGTTTACTGTAAAGAGGGAAAGGTGCATGATACAGATTATGTTTATACAATGAGCATAGATGAATTTTCCATAGTCAAGGAGCAGCCCTTTGCCTTTGAGGTATCCGGGATAAGGGAAGATATGACCAGAGAACAGATTAAAGAGCTGTGGGGCGAACCGGACTCAAGTGGAACGAGGTCAATTATTTATTGCGATGGGGAATACGAAGATACCTGGGATGTTGATAAAATAACCATTGGCTTTGATGATGATTCCGGAAAAATTGATGATATTGCATTTTTTGTGAGTCTGGATAGGATAGAGGGATTGGAAGGGAAGTAAATTGCGGGGTGGAATTTGAAGAAGATGATATTTGCTTGCTTTTTGGTAAACAATACAATACAATCAAATTAAAAATAAAGGTATTGTTGTAATAAGTTTTTCGTAGAAAGCGGGTAACATCATGGTTAATAAAGAATATTTCGGAGAAGGCAAGAATATTGAATTTAAAAGAGAAATTCCGAGTAATCATGAGAAATTTCTTAAGGATATTATTGCATTTTCCAATAGTACCGGTGGACAAATAATTTTAGGCGTTGAAGATGAGACAGGCGTTGTATATGGAATTGGCGAGCAAAGTCCGTTTAAATTGTCGGATTCTATTTCAAATATGGTTTCTGATGCGTGTACACCACAGATAGAGCCGGACGTTTCTATTCAAACGCTGGAGGATAAGACGATTCTTGTTATTGACGTAGTGCCTGGTAAATTCAGACCTTATTATCTTGTGGGCAAAGGGGAGAAAACCAGTGCTTATATAAGAATTAATGGGACAAGCAGAGCGGCAGATGAAAGGAAGCTGCAGGAATTAAAATTGGAGGGGCAAAATATATCCTATGATATGCTTCAGGAAATTGGTAGTGAGTATGATGAAAAAAAAGCATTGGATTTGTGCAGGAAGATGAAACAGGTTGCAGTTGATTCATGCGGGATGGAAGAAGAAAAGCGTGCCGTGAAAGATATGACATTAGAAAAACTTCACGATTTTGGGATTCTTTGCAGAGTGGGTAAAAATCCTTACCCGACGCATGCCTTTGATTTGCTTACGGATAATAATAGTAAATCATCAAAGATTCAGTGTGCTTTGTTTAAAGGAAAAACGAGGGATATCTTTATTGATAAGAAGGAATTTAATGGACCGATTTATGAACAGGTAGATGAGGCTTATCATTTTGTCTTAAGACACATAGATATGGGTGCGGAGATTGAAGGAGAATATAGAAAAGATGTGTATGAGCTGCCAATATCAGCTATCAGGGAAATGATTGCAAACGCAGTTCTTCATAGGAGTTATCTGGATAAAGCCTGTGTGCAGGTGTGTCTGTACGATGACAGAATGGAGGTTTTATCCCCAGGGATGCTTTATGGCGGCTTGGATTTGGAAACGGCTAAATTAGGAAAGTCCACGTGCAGAAATGAAGCTATAGCAGAGGCATTTCATTATATGCACATTGTAGAAGCATGGGGAACCGGACTGCCAAGAATTATTAATAGATGTAAAGAGTATGGACTGCCGGAACCGTTGTTTGAAGAATTTGGCGATGGATTTAAAGTTACAATTTTCAGAAAAGTAAGCAATGCTCCGAAAAAAGTAAGCAATGCTTCCCAAAAAGTAAGCAATGCTCCGAAAAAAGTAAGCAATGCTTCCCAAAGAGTAAGCAATGAATTTGAAAGGTATCTTCCGCTATTGGAAAAAGTAAAAGCAACAGGAGTATTCATATATAATATAGAACAGGTATTTATCCATTGCGGCGTTGGAGTGTCTTTTGGGCAGACGAATGTCATGAAATGGTTGAATTGTTCAAAATCTAAAGCGACAAATATTATGAATGTCATGAAAAAAGCGGGGATTATTAGAAGAGTTACCGGACTAGGACCGGGAAAATATGAGTTTGTAAAAATGTAATGCTGTAAAGCAGAGTTGGATTTCAAACATCAGGCTGGTATCCGGTCTGATGTTTTTGGGTTTCGGGAAAGATTAATCAACGCACAAGCGTTTAATAAAGTGTTGATTAAAACGGCAAAAAAGGTTATACTGCATATAAGGAGTGATAACATGAATCTGGGAAGGGAAACAGAACTGGTAGAGTTTAAAAAGACAATCGGAGAATTGAAGGAAGGCATCATTTCATTAGCGTCCATGCTGAATAAAAACGGAAAGGGCACATTGTATTTTGGCGTAAGAAATAATGGGAAAGTCCTGGGTCAGCAGATTGGGAACCGCACATTGCGTGAGATAGCCGGGGAAATTGCCAATGCGATGAAACCGCAGATTATTCCGACAATTATGATAGAGCTGTATGATGATAAAAATGTCATAAAGATTACCGCAGAAGGAAATGAAAAGCCTTATTCGGCATACGGAAAGTATTACGTGAGGTCCGCAGACGAGGATAGGGAAGTGACGCTACAGCAATTACCTAATCTTACGCTTAAGGCATCGGATTCCATTGTAAATATTGAGGCGGATAATCAGGAATTGGGCTTTGAACAGCTAAAGCTTTTGTATGCCGGAAAGAATCTTACGTTTCGGAAAAATACCTTTGAACAGAAATTAAATCTTTTAACCCACGATGGGACTTACAATTTAATGGCGTCTCTTCTGGCGGATGCTAATAGCTATTCTGTCAAAGTCGCTGTATTTCGCGGCACGGACAGGACCGATTTGGTTGGGCGCAATGAATATGGCTATAAATGTATGCTCGTGGCTGTGAAACAGGTATTGGACTACATGGAAGCATTAAACGGGACGGCAGTTGATATGGGCGATGGTCTTAAAGGGGAAAGCAGGCTGTTTGATTTTCCCTGCTTTAAGGAGGCGTGGTTAAATGCCTGTCTCCACACCCGCTGGTCAAGGCAGACGCCGCCGACAGTGTGCCTATTTGAGGACCGCATCGAGATTACATCGTTAGGAGGGCTGCCGGACGGACTTACGCCGGAAGAATTTTTTGAGGGAAAAAGCAAGCCTGCAAATCCCGGACTTTGGCGGATTATGGTTCAGTTAGGCTATATAGAACAGACCGGACATGGCGTGCCTTTGATTGTGTCCAGATACGGAAGAGAAGTATTTGACATTACGGAAAATTTTATTACGGTAACAATTCCGCTGAATAAAGGAATCAGAAAGAAGGTTACTTTAGAGAAAGAGAAAAGCCGGATGCTTGACAGTAAGGATGAAGGAATACTTATGCTGATGGAAGAAAACAGCAGTATTAATGTGGCGGAAATCAGTAGCCGGATTAATTTGGGGACGACCATGGTTACAAAACGGATTCGCCGTTTGAAAGAAAAGGGAATCATTGAGAGGACGGGAGCTAAGAAAAAAGGACAGTGGATAGTAAACAGGTAAAGAAAATCCATGTTACAATAACACTGTAAGGGCGTATGGAACGGTAATGCAGACCATGCGCCTTTTTTGCGTTCCAAAGGCGGGAAGTAAGTGATGACCTTTAAACCGCCGACTTTCAGACCGCTGAAACCCATACCGTTTATGCTGTATGGGAATCGTTTACGATAAACTTATGGAATACAGAGGCAAAAACAGCTATCATTAAAAAAATCAAAAAATTTGTCATATAAGGCGCTAAATGATGCAAAAATGATGCATTGGCGTGTTATGCTATGGGAAATGGGAAAGAAAAGGAGATAGGGAGAGGGCAAAAATGAGGGAAGCACCTAAAAATAGCAGTTTAAAAAAGGAAATCAGGGAACTTTTAAAATTATGTCAAAAGGATGAAAAGGAGAAAGGGGAAGGCAGAAGCTTTTTTTCGGAGCCTGTTTCCGAAAAGGAAATCAAAAGCTGGGAAGAGGAAAACGGGGCAAAAATACCGGAATCTTATAAGGAATGGCTGAGATTTTCGGGAAAATGCCGCATCGCAGGTAATACGGCGGTATTTTGGGGACCGGATGAATTTCATTCCCGTCATGTGCGTGAGGACCTGGTAGTAATTGGGGAAATGCTTGGGGACGGGGAAGTAGTGTGCTTTTCAAAGGAGAGAGGCATTTTTGTACGGGTATTTGAAGGGAAAGAAAAAGAGATTGACGATTTTGCAGCCCTGTTGAAGGCAATGATAAAGCTAATGGATGACAAACCTATTTTATCCGAAGAACGGTATCAGGAAATCTTACAGAAAATCAGGGAGAAAAGGGAAAGAGAGAGCGGGTATGGTAAAAAATAGAATAATATCGGTATTCATCGTGCTGATATTTGCTTTGGGTGTGGCATTGCCGGGGATTTTTCCCCAGGATTTGGGCAAAAAAACGGCGGCAGGGGAAAATGCGGAAGAAATCATGCCTTTAGTGGCATGGAGCCTGATGTTTTATGAGAGAGGGAATTTGCAAAACAGCGTCTATAAGGTGGGGAAACTTTGCAGGGATTTGGAGCTGATGGAAGGGCTGAAGACGGCAAAAAAGGAAAAAGAGGAAAAGAAGGCT
>N._stephensi_709_foregut__coassemble_627_pt1 | contig 12425 bp, 10 predicted proteins | sample N__stephensi_709_foregut__metabat2_low_PE_012 | metagenome-assembled genome bin N | reverse complement strand
CAGTGGATTGGAGCTTTCATTTATGGATAATAGCAATTGCAACCTTTTTGGTTTTACTTTATAATGGATAGCAGTATTTTAAGACAAATGTAAAAATAAGGTCAGGAGGTTAAGATATGGTATCAGTACATGAAAGAGGCGCATATCTGATAAATGGGACAGAAATTGTACCGGACAGTCCCGAAGCGCTCATGCAGGTAAAAAGTAAAACAGGAAAAGACATATCCATAGATGAAGCGAAGAAGGGTACGATCGCTTATGGAATTCTGGAATCCCACAATACATCAGGGAATATGGAGAAGCTGAAGATCAGGTTTGACAAGCTCACCTCTCATGATATCACCTTTGTAGGAATCATCCAGACGGCAAGAGCGTCAGGGCTGGAAAAATTTCCGGTTCCCTATGTCCTTACAAACTGCCACAATTCTTTGTGCGCGGTAGGCGGAACGATCAATGAGGATGACCACATGTTTGGCCTTACCTGTGCGAAAAAGTACGGTGGTGTTTATGTTCCCCCTCATCAGGCAGTGATCCATCAGTTTGCAAGGGAGATGCTTGCAGGCGGCGGAAAGATGATTCTCGGCTCCGATTCCCATACCAGATATGGTGCCCTGGGAACTATGGCAATGGGCGAAGGCGGACCGGAGCTGGTGAAGCAGCTTTTGAACCAGACCTATGACATCAATATGCCTGGCGTGGTTGCCGTATATTTTACGGGGAAACCACAGAAAGGCGTAGGTCCCCAGGACGTTGCCCTTGCCATTATAGGGGCGGTGTTCGCCAACGGCTATGTGAAGAATAAGGTCATGGAGTTTGTGGGACCGGGCGTGGAAAGCCTGTCTCCCGATTTCCGTATCGGCATTGATGTTATGACCACGGAGACCACCTGTCTGTCTTCCATCTGGAAAACCGATGAACAGATTAAGGAATTTTATGAAATTCACGAAAGGGCGGAAGAATATAAGGAGTTAAATCCCGAGGCTGTGGCTTATTATGATGGTCTGATAGAGATTGATTTGTCAGAGATTAAGCCCATGATTGCAATGCCCTTCCATCCCAGTAATGTTTATACCATCGAAGAGGTCAACGCCAATCTGACGGACATCCTTGATGATGTGGAGAAACGTGCGGCGGTTTCCTTGGACGGCGCCGTGGAATTTACCTTAAAAAACAAAGTAAGAGACGGTAAGTTTATGGTGGACCAGGGAATTATTGCGGGCTGCGCCGGCGGCGGTTTTGAAAATATTTGTGCGGCGGCGGATATCCTGAAGGGAAGCTATATCGGTTCCGACGGGTTTACTTTAAGCGTATATCCCGCTTCCATGCCCATTTACATGGAATTGATTAAAAACGGCTGTGCGGCAGCTATTTTAGAGACGGGCGTCGTTATGAAAACTGCATTCTGCGGACCCTGCTTCGGCGCAGGGGATACGCCGGCAAACAATGCTTTCAGCATCCGTCATTCCACAAGAAACTTCCCCAACAGGGAAGGCTCCAAGCTGCAAAACGGACAGATTTCCTCCGTTGCCCTGATGGACGCCCGTTCCATTGCGGCTACGGCGGCAAATAAGGGCGTGTTGACGGCTGCTACGGATTTTGACGGCGAAATCGGCAAATATAAATATCATTTTGACGCCAATATTTATAAAAACCGTGTGTTCGATTCCCATGGGGAGGCGGACCCTTCCGTGGAAATCCAGTTTGGTCCCAATATTAAGGATTGGCCTGCCATGGTCGCATTAACGGATAATCTGGTGCTAAAGGTAGTGTCTGAAATCCACGACCCTGTGACTACCACCGACGAGCTGATTCCTTCGGGGGAGACCAGCTCCTACCGCTCCAATCCCCTGGGACTGGCGGAATTTGCCCTTTCCCGCAAGGACCCTGCTTATGTAGGACGCGCAAAAGAGGTACAGAGGGCGGAGAAGGCAAGGGAAGCCCTGGTAGAGGGGACGGATACGGAGCATCCTTGCCATGTGCTGCCGGAAATCAAGCCGGTTATGCATAAGATTAAAGAGAAATTCCCCAATCTGCCCCATGAATCCTTCGGCATCGGTTCCACCATTTTTGCCGTAAAGCCGGGCGACGGTTCCGCAAGGGAGCAGGCGGCAAGCTGTCAGAAGGTATTGGGCGGCTGGGCGAATATCGCTAACGAATATGCCACCAAGAGATACCGCTCCAACCTGATTAACTGGGGTATGCTGCCTTTTATCATTGACGAGGGAGAGCTTCCCTTTAAAAATCTGGACTACATTTTTGTGCCGGATATCAGACAGGCGGTCATGGATAAGAAAACGGAAATACCGGCTTACGTGGTAAAGGAAGAGGGCTTAAAGGAATTTACCTTAAAAATGGGCGAATTAACCGATGAAGAGAGAGAGATTATTCTGAAGGGATGCCTGATTAATTATAACAGGGTATCTTAATACTTAGAAGTTGTTTGGAAGAAAGGGCGCCGGAAGAATGTGGATGGTTGAGAGATTGTACAACATTTTCCGGCGTCTGTTTTGTATTGGTTGATATGAAGTTGTCTAGTGTCGAATTTTCTTACGGAACATTATCTCGGCAAATATTATACTTTCAATATGATTCTTGTAAAAAGTGGTTGCATTATCCGAAAATTTATGTTATCTTAAAAACCATCTGAAACAGACGGTTTTTCGCCGTCATTCTATGGATGCCGACAGCATCCCATTTCGGGCTTCTTTCGAAGCGCTTATCCCGATTTGAAAACAAATAAACTGCATAAGGAGGATTTTGTCTATGTGCATGAAAAACAGGCTACAGAGCTGCTTTCCCATTATCAGGACAAGGGAGGAGGTGCTTAGTGAGATTTATGCCCGTCCGGATTTGACGGACATCTTTGAACAGTGGGACCGGGAAAAGAAAAAGGAATTTTTGGATTTCTGTTCCGGCGCCAGGGGCGTGAAAATGCTTTACGACGGCTTCTTCAAGGAGATTATGGACCCGGAAGTTGCGCCGGAGCGTCTGGAGGAATTTCTTTCCCTGCTGCTTTTAGAAAAGGTTAAAATTATTTCCGTCCTGCCAAATGATTCCACAAGGATTGCCGATGAAAGCTCCCTGTTGATTATGGATATTGTGGTCATGTTAGAAGATGGCGGCATCGCCAATGTGGAAATCCAGAAAATCGGCTATCGGTTCCCCGGGGAGCGGAGCGCCTGCTACTCTTCGGATTTACTGCTGCGCCAGTATAAACGGGTCAGGGGACGGCAGAAAAAGAAGTTTGTCTACAATCAAATCAAAAATGTCTATACCATTGTCATATTCGATAAAAGCCCCTATGAATTTCAACAGTTTCCCCATACATATATCCATCGGTTTGAACAAAAATCCGATTCCGGGCTTCGGATGGAATTATTGCAGAAATATATCTTTATTCCCCTTGACATATTTCGTAAAAACGTGCAAAATGATTCTATCAATAGTAAACTTGATGCATGGCTTGCTTTTTTGTCCATGGATGCACCATCAGTGGTGCTGGCGCTGATAGAAAAATACCCTGAGTTTGGGGAGCTGTATGGGCAGATATATGAAATCTGCCGGAATGTGGAGGACGCAATGGGATTATTTTCAAAGGAACTGCTGGAAATGGACAGGAATACAGTCCGGTATATGATGGATGAAATGCAGGAGGAGATAAACCAGAAGAAAAAAGAGCTGGAGGAAAATAAACTTCAATTAGCCAGTCAAAAGGAGAAATTGAAAGAAAAAGACGGGCTATATCAGGAAGCATTACAGAAGATAGCGGAGTTGGAAGAAAAGCTGCATTGTCAATAAATTGAAAAATATTACAGGTAAAAGCCCTTTATTCCCGCGAGTAACGAGCTAAGTGGTTGCTTACGGTGGGGTTATTGATTTACAGGAATGCAACCGCAACTTTACATTTAGAAAGACAAAAGTGATAGAAATATTTTCCCGGAAAATGTAGGATAGACTAAAAGACAGGACATAAGGAGGGAAATATCATGACATTAGGAGATAAGCTGTCAAGGCTGCGGAAAGAGAATAATTATACACAGGAACAGCTTGCTGATATTCTGGGAGTGTCCAGACAGGCAATCAGCAAATGGGAATCGGATGTATCCTATCCCGAGACGGAAAAGCTGATTCAGTTAAGCGATATATACCACTGTTCCCTGGATTATCTGTTAAGGGATGAAATGGAATCCGACAATCCCGTAAGGAATAGAATGGAATCCGACAATTCCGGCGAACATAAAAAAAGCGTTAATCTGGAAAAGAGCTTCTATTACGAAAAGACCAGTGAAAAGAAGGTAAAGGGCGTGCCTTTATGGCATGTGAATATCGGTCCCGGAAGGACTGCAAAGGGAATCATTGCAGTGGGTTTGCGGGCAAAAGGCGTTATTTCCCTGGGGCTGGCGTCAGTGGGGGTTTTATCCATAGGAATTGCTTCCGTAGGCGTGGTGTCCATTGGGATTGCAACGGTAGGGATTATTGCAGCCGGTAATCTGGCTGTGGGCGTCATTGCCATGGGAGCAATCTGCGCAGGTATTATTGCCATGGGCGCCATAGCCGTTGGAGAATTTTCCGGAGGGGCTATGGCGATAGGAAATTACGTGGCGGCAGGGGATTATGCGAGGGCTTCTATTGCAATCGGGAAATCTGAAGCGTATGGAAGCATTTATCAAAAGGTAGGGAAGCTGTCGCCGGAGGAATACCGCCAGGTATGCGATTTGATTACCAGAGAGGTCCCGGCATATTTATCCTGGGCGGGCAATATTGTAAAGATGTTTTTGAAACTATAGAGGCAAAACAGGACAGTCAGGTTGTAGGGAATAATGACCTATGATTGGGCTGTTTGGCAATCAGGCGAAGGTCTTGCAGAAATCCAAAATATTCAAATCGACGAGGCTTATGCAGATATGAACAAGAAGCTGATTGATCTGCGGGAAATAAATCCGGTAATTTATGCTCCCTATCAATATTTTTCCATAGGGGAAAAGCTGGGAGAAGCAGGTGGGTGGAAAGAGCATTTCTTATAGGCAATGGGCTTTTATGTTAAGATAAAATTATTGCAGGGAATTTTTTGTAAGACAGGGAGGAAGTCTTTTGGAAACAAGAGGTGGATTTTCGGAAAATGAGCGGGAGGAATTTGAAGGGTATCTTAGGAGGATTGTGGATACGCTGGTATATGCTGAGAATGCGGGGCTTATATAAGTCAATAATTAGAAACCGGGAAAATAAAAGAGATAGTTATAAATGGAAAAGAAATTCCAATAAAACCGTAAGAAAAACCCTTAAATTGTCCGATAAAAACATTACAGGCTGAATTAATAAATTTCACAGTCAAATTTTTGTCAAAGGACGAAAAGGGGGTATTAATTGAAAATTGATTCCAGCAGAATAGGAATGGAGTCCGCTAGAAGCTATGCTTCTATTGCTTCCAGAACGGTAAATTACCAGACAAGGTTTGCCGATTTGGGAGTAGCCAAGGAAGGAAATGAAAAAAGTTTTTCGGATTTTTTGGAATCCGGGGAAGGAGAAGAAGCCTTAGGAGAAACAGGCTTGTCCATGCAAAACCGCTATTATTCTGTGGCGGGAGTCAGAAGTCTTTCCAGTGTAGACGAGAAGAGGGCGATTGAAAGCGTTAAAATGCAGTGCCTTCAGTATCTGATTTACTGGCTTTTTGGCGGAAGCAGTCATGACCGCTTCAGAGACAGGCTGTCGTCCCTGATGGAGAACCAGGTGTCATCAAAAGGCTCGCTGTTTGTAGCGGTGCAGACGTCCTCAGCCGAATCACAGTATTTTGCGGAGGTGGAACAGACTTCTTTTTCCACAAAGGGAACTGTTGTAACAGCTGACGGAAGAGAGATTTCCTTTAATTTGGATTTGTCCATGAGCAGGGAATTTGAGGAGTATTACGAGACTACAGCCCAGACTGTAAAGACCGTAGAGATGATGGATCCTCTCGTTATTAACCTGGACACGGATATTGCATCCTTGTCAGATCAGAAATTTGAATTTGATATTGACGGGGACGGTATTTTGGATAGTATTTCCATGTTAGAGAGAGGCAGCGGTTATCTGGCGCTGGATAAAAACGGCGACGGTAAAATCAATGACGGAACGGAGCTGTTCGGCACATCATCGGGAGACGGTTTCAGGGATCTTGCCATGTATGATGAGGACGGTAACGGATGGATTGATGAAAATGATGAAATTTTCTCCAAGCTTTTAATCTGGTCCAAGGATGAGAACGGCAACGACGAATTGTATCATTTGAAGGATAAGGGAGTAGGCGCTATCTGCATTTCCAAGGTAGCTACTGATTTTTCCCTGAATTCCCTGAAGACCAATCAGACTAATGGTCAGATTCGTTCTACGGGAGTATTTCTCTATGAAAACGGTAATGCCGGAACCATGCAGCAGTTAGATTTGGCTATCTGATACATAGAAAAGATATCCAAAAATCGGAAAACACTTAAAATATAGGATTTATGCAGACGGACGTATTGTGTCCGGACGCAGTAATCTATATCAAAATTCAACAAAAAACGGAAAAGCCCCTATGTCCCGGTCTTTGCGGAGTACATAGGGGCTTTTTTGGAATGAGCCAACCTGTTTTTTCATAAAATACTGAAAAACAGCTGCATAAAGGGCAGGCAATATTGAGCGGTCGGAAATTTCTTGTATTACTGTTAGGTGTAATTTGCGGGGCGGTTATTTTTTTGTCAAAGGAACCGGAAGAAGAGCATATTATGGTCAGGATAGAGCAGGATAAGACGGTTACGGTTATACCTGTGGAGGAATACATGGTAGGGGCAATGGCAGCAGTTATAGACCCGGAGTATGAAATTGAGTGCCAAAAGGCTTTGGCAATTTTAATCAGGGGAAATCTTGAAGGAAAGAGAAGGGGAGAAGAAATGCTTATCGCATCCGATGAGCCTTATTTTGATTTTTCTGTAAGAAGAAGGCTGTATGGCAGCAGCCAGAGAGCTTACGAGGAAAAGCTTAAGGAGGCTGTTTATGCGACGACCGGTCTGATAGCGGTATCGGGAAATCATATTTTGGAGGGGAATTATCATGCAGTCAGCGCAGGGGTAACAAAGGAAGGTGCTGATAGTGACAGCGTTTTTTGTGATAAGTCCATGGAAGCGGCGGATTTTTTTTCCCAAAATGAGTTAAAAAAGGAGGAATGGGGAACGATAACCGTCCTCCAAAAGGATGCAGGAGGGTATGTGGATGAGATAAATGTAAATGGTACTGTTGTCAGCGGAGAATATTTCAGGGAACAGATGGGATTACCTTCGGCTAATCTGGATATAGAAGAAACGCCGGAAGCCTATGTGATAACAACAAGAGGAAAAGGACATGGGCTGGGGATGGATTTGTATTATGCCAATGAGCTGGCAAAACAGGGCTTTACTTACAATCAGATTTTGGATTATTTTTTTAAGGATTTCATTTTGAAGAAAATCATGGTATAAAGTTTTTTTTGCCGGGCAAAACTATTGCTGAGGTGAAAAAATATGAAGAGACATAAGTTTACAAAATGGAATAAAGAAAAAATTTCAATTTACGCTTCAGCCGCACTGGTTGTGTGCGTATGCGTTGTTTCCGGAATATATGCGGGCAGCCAGTCCCCTTCCAAAAAACAGATTATTGATATAGAATCAGGACAGGACGGGGAAAGCGCTGAAAACGTAACCGGAATAGGGACGGAAGGTATAGGACAGGACATTGCTGATGGACAGGTTGAGGAAACCCTTCCTGTTACCAACAACGGGCAAAGCAATATTCCTACTGATGCAAGGCTTGCCCAGAATAAGGCAAAAGCGGAAGCGGCTGATGATGTATTGTCAGCGGATTTGACCGGGGATGCAGAAGTGGTTGAAACCGAAATCGAAGCAATAGATGGGGATATAAGCATACCTACGATGGCGGATAATAAAAGGGATGAGGCGGCAATTCTTCATTTTAATGGAGAGGATGGTCTTTCCTGGCCGGTAATCGGGGACGTCATTATGAATTACAGCATGGATGAACGGATTTATTTTGCTACGCTAAATGAGTATAAGTATTATCCCGCAGTTGCGATCAGTGCAGAGGAAGGAGCGCCGGTATCATCGGCAGCCGCCGGACGGATAGTTAAAACCGGAATTAATGAAGAAATTGGTCAATATATCATAATGGATTTGGGAGACGGTTATGAAGCCACCTATGGACAGTTGACGGATTTAACTGTGGAACAGGGCGATAACGTCAGCAAAGGACAGATTATCGGTTATGTGGCGGCGCCCACAAAATACTACAGCATAGAGGGTACGAATCTTTATTTTAAGCTGGAGCAAAACGGGACAAGCATTAATCCTGTGGGCTATTTCAGATAGAATGGAATGAAAAGAATGAAGCTTGCGATTATCCATGGAAAAATACTAACCATGTCGGATAAAGAGAAAGAGATTATACCAGGGGGAACTCTTTTGATAAAGGACGGCGTCATGGAAGGAATCCTGGAAAAGGAAGAGGAAGTCCCGGGAGAATACCGCAAAATTGATGCAAAAGGGTGTTTTGTTATGCCGGGGTTTATTGAAGCCCACTGCCATATGGGAATAACGGAAGAAAAGAAGGGGATGGAAGGGGATGACTGTAATGAAGGCGTGGATCCCATTACCCCTTCGCTGCGTGCCATAGATGCGATTAATCCCATGGACGACGCCTTTCACAATGCAGTAAGGGCAGGAATTACCGCCGCCAATATTGGTCCGGGGAGCGCAAATGTGGTGGGAGGACAATTCCTGGTGGTAAATAACCACGGAAGATGTATTGATGAAATGGTTTTAAAAGCGCCTTCCGCCTTGAAAGTAGCATTTGGAGAGAATCCAAAGGTAAATTATAGTGGAATGGAAAAATCCCCTGCCACCAGAATGGCTATCGCCGCCATGCTGCGTAAGGAGCTGCTTGCTGCAAAGCAGTATCTTTCAGACCATAAAAAAGACAGAGATATGGATTTGCGTTATGAAGCGTACCGACCTGTTTTTGAAAAAGAGATTCCCATAAAAGCCCATGTACATCGGGCAGATGATATTCAGACAGCAATCAGGATTGCAAAGGAATTTGATGTCAGAATGACGCTGGACCATTGCTCGGAGGGGCATCTTATTGCCGATGAAATCAAGGCTTCGGGATTTCCTGCAATCGTAGGACCTGATTTAGCAAGCAGGAATAAAATAGAAGTGCAGAATATGGCGTTTAAAACAGCGGGAATTTTATCCAAGGCGGGAGTTTTGACTGCCATTACTACAGATCATCCCGTTTCCCTTATACAGACGCTGCCTCTTTGCGCGGCGCTGGCGGTAAAAGAGGGAATGGAAATGGATGAGGCGTTAAAGGCGATTACCATTCATGCAGCTAAAATCTGTGGGGTGGATGATAGAATCGGCAGTCTGGATAGAGGGAAGCAGGCGGATATCGTAATTTACGACGGGCATCCCTTTGACATTTTTACGAGAACCATGTGTACCCTGATTAAGGGAGAAATTGTATATCGGGCGCCTCAATTTTTTCTTTAGCGGCAGCAAAGCATAATAAATTCTGAAACCCGACTTTACCATATTTTTATCATAGGGTATAATGTACGGTAAGGTTGGGTTTATTATAGTTACCCCGGGAAAAGGAAAATGAATTTTGGAGAATAAATATTATGTATGCCGGATGCCTTGGTTTTTAAGACTTTTTTTGGGTGTCGCGGCAGGATTTCTTATGATAAATATGTATGGATGCACTTTTTCGGGCAGCCGTTCGGTTTCCGGAAACAGAGAGGAAAACCTGAATATGGGAGAGGAAAGCGTTTTGGATATTTTTGCCGTTTCCGGTAATTCCCGGCCGGCTCAAACAAAGTCTCCTAAGGTTTTAATCGGGTTAAACGGCTATGGAGCAGATGATAAGAAAACCGCTTTCTTTCTCGGTGGTAAAGAGGGAGGAGCGTTTTTTGTGGTGGATGCAATTACCAGGGAAACGGTATATAAGGGCGAAATGATAGCGTCGGGTCATAGGAGCACAAATGGGGAGCTTTTATTAAAAGGAGATTTTACAGAGGTTTCTAAAGAAGGGACCTATTACATAGAAGCGCCTTCCATAGGTCGTTCCTATACCTTTGGAATTAATGGAGATTATCTGGAAATTCTAAGGGGAAATCTTTTGGAAGCATTGAGGAATGAGGCGGGACGTACAGATGGCGTTTATTTATACAAAGTGCAGACCTTGTGCTGGATTTTGCGTTATGAAGAATTTTACGGGAAGCAGAAAGCCGTGGGAGTACCGGCGGAATTGCCGGAAATGCTTAAATGCGCCAAAGAATTGGGAGACAGGCTGATAGAGCAAAAGGAAGAGAGCTTAGGGGTAGAAGAAGAGGCTTTTTATTGCAGCGCCATGGCGGGCTTATATAAAGCCCTGAAACCTTATGATGAAAGAGCTGCGAGAGATTATCTGAGGGAAGCGGAAACCGTTTACCGGCATTTAGAGCGTCGGCAGTATGAGGAGGGCTTTGATGAGGTTTGGATTTTCTATGATGCTTCTGTGCTGTATAATGCCACGGGCAGCGGAGCGTACCATAATGCTTTGAAAAATTATTTAAAAGATTATTTAAAAGATGCGCAGGAACGAAGTCTTTTTGCGGCAGGAGAGAAAGAGGAACAGATTCTTAGGGATGAAGCATATATATATGGTGTAGTGGCCTATTTAACTAATACCTATGGAGGAGACGTGGATTTGTGCAACGGACTTATGGAGGATTTGCTGGAGGAGACAAGAAGCATCGGTGCGGAGTATAATGAAAATCCCTATTTGTGCGTCAGCAGTGACTTACGCAACAGAGTGCTTTCTGATCGTTTATATATGCTGGCAGTTGCGGAGTATGCCATTTTAAGTAAGGAATATGTCCAGATGATGAAGGAAGGCATCCATTATATAGACGGCTGCAACGAGACGGGAATGAGTCTTTTGTCAAAATCCGGTATCCGGGATGAGGGCAGGGATACAAATGACAGTGATGCTGCTATTGGCGGCGCATATTTATTTGTTCTGGGAGAGATTATGGAAAGGGAGAGCATGGAATGAAAATTGTAGTTTTGGCAGGAGGCACCAGTACGGAAAGGGATGTGTCCCTGGTATCGGGAACAGGGGTTTACCGAGCGTTAAAAAGAAAAGGTCATGAAACGGTATTGATAGATGTATTTCTGGGCATAGAGATTCCAAAGGAAGAAAAGGAAAAAATATTTTCTCTGGAAAGGGATTGGAGCGAAGGCGTCAGACCTGTGCAGGAAATTAAGCCGGATTTAGAGGAAATCCGTGCTATGAGAAAAAATCCTGAAACCGGCTTTTTCGGTCCTAATGTAATTGATATTTGTAAAATGGCGGATTTGGTTTTTCTTGCCCTTCACGGAATGAACGGAGAAGACGGAAGAATACAGGCGGCTTTTGATTTGTTGAATATTAAATATACGGGAACGGATTATGTGAGCAGCAGTCTGGCAATGGACAAAGCGCTGACGAAAAAGCTGTTTTCCTTTCATCAGGTCCCTACGCCTATGGGAATTTCCTTAAGGAAGGGGGAACCTCTTCCGAAAATTGCATTTCCATGTGTAGTTAAAACCACTCACGGAGGCTCCAGTGTGGGGGTTTATCTGGTAAAGCAGGAGGAATCCCTGAAGGAAGCTTTAAGGGACGCTTATACATATGAAGATGAGGTTGTTATTGAGCAGTTCATTAAAGGGCGTGAGCTGACGGATGTAGTAATAGACGGGAAGGCGCTTCCTATTGTGGAAATTGTACCCAAACAGGGGTTTTATGACTATAAAAATAAATATCAGGCGGGAAGCACTGAAGAAATTTGTCCGGCGCAGATTAGCAGCAGCTTAACGGAACGGATTCAGAAAATAGCGGTAGACGCTTATCATGCACTGGGATTAAAGGTATATGCCAGAATGGATTTTATTGTGGATGAGGAAGAAAATATTTATTGTCTGGAAGCCAATACCCTTCCCGGCATGACGCCTACCTCCCTGATTCCCCAGGAAGCGGCGGCAATCGGTATCAATTATGATGATTTGTGCCAGTGGCTGGTGGATTTGTCAATGAAAAAATATGAGGGGCAGGACGGAATATGATGAAGGAAATGACTTGTTTAGAGCTTGCAAAGGCATGTGGGGGAAGGTTTTTTGGAACAAAGGAGGAAGAGAAGCATGTAATTGCAGGTATCGCCATCGATTCCAGGAAAATAGAAAAGGATTGGGTTTTTGGGGCAACTGTGGGGGAAAGAGTGGACGGACATTCTTTTATTCCCCAGGTATTTGAAAAGCAGGCTGCCTGCGTTATCAGTGAAAAAACGATGGAAAATCCCGCAGGACCTTATATATTGGTGGAGAGTACCTTTCAGGCGTTAA
>N._stephensi_709_foregut__coassemble_626_pt1 | contig 12434 bp, 11 predicted proteins | sample N__stephensi_709_foregut__metabat2_low_PE_012 | metagenome-assembled genome bin N | reverse complement strand
AGTTTTTATGTCTGGGGCTTGGCGCCTCCGCTCTTTGCTTTGTTACCTGGAATTATGCCGTAAAGGTGTTAGGGGCAGTAAAGACCAGCGTTTATATTTATATGGTTCCCGTTATTACAGTTCTCACATCTTTTCTGGTACTGGAAGAGAAGATAACCCTTTTGTCCGGAGCAGGCACGCTGCTGACCTTATCCGGCTTAGTCATTTCTGAGTATAAAGGAAAAAACCAAACAATTTAACTAAATAATGCCAGCGAAAATTTTGCACTTTTTTATCAATCCTTGTGGTAAAAAATCAGAAAAAATAGTATGATATACGCAAAGGGCAGAGTGTGGTAAAAGCATATATCACATGCAGTCTGCGTACATATAAAAGAGTAACGGCATGTACGACGCCGGCAGGGCTTTTAGCGGGCGTCTGCTGTTTCTATAAGAATACTACTTAGATAGAAAAGAGGGAAAGTTTATGGGAGCAAAAGGGACCTTTAAGGGCGGAATCCATCCCTATGACGGCAAAGATTTAAGCAAGGATAAGCCGATTAAGGATATACTGCCCAAGGGAGACTTGGTTTATCCGCTGTCCCAGCATATCGGCGCGCCGGCAGTTCCGGTTGTGAAAAAGGGAGACCATGTGCTGACGGGACAAAAAATAGCCGATGCTGCCGGCTTTGTATCTGCGCCGATTTATGCAACGGTTTCCGGTACGGTAAAGGCGATTGAGCCAAGGCGTGTTACCGTGGGGGACAATGTCAACGCCATTGTCATTGAAAACGACGGCAGGTATGACGAGGTGGATTACGGGGAATGTAAGCCTTTAGAAGAGCTGTCAAAGGAAGAAATCGTGAAAAAGGTCCAGGAGGCAGGCGTTGTCGGAATGGGCGGGGCGGGTTTTCCCACCCATGTCAAGCTGTCGCCCAAGGAGCCGGATAAGATAGAGTATGTCATTGCAAACTGTGCGGAATGTGAGCCGTACCTGACCTCGGATTACCGCAGGATGATAGAAGAGCCGCAAAAGGTAATCGACGGATTAAAATGTGTCCTGGCGCTTTTTGATAATGCCAGGGGGATTATGGCGGTAGAGGATAATAAGTCGGACTGCGTGCAGAAGCTAAAGGAGCTGACCAAGGATGAGCCGAGGATAACGGTTAAGGCGTTAAAGACCAAGTATCCCCAGGGCGCAGAGCGTCAGCTGATTTATGCCGTTACGGGAAGGGCGATTAATTCCGATATGCTGCCCGCCGATGTGGGATGTATCGTGGATAACGTGGATACCCTGGTTGCCATCAACAGCGCTGTCAGGGAGAATAAGCCCCTGATGTACCGCATTGTCACGGTAACGGGAGACGCCGTCTCTGACCCCAGGAATTTCCGGGTACGCATCGGCACCAATTACCATGAGTTGATTGATGAGGCAGGGGGCTTTCGGGAGAATCCCGAAAAGATTGTAAACGGCGGTCCCATGATGGGATTTGCGATTTTTGATTTGGATGTGCCCACCACAAAGACGGCTTCGGCGCTTCTGTGCCTGACCCATGACCAGGTTTCCGAAAAGGACGAGGGTCCCTGCATCAACTGCGGACGCTGTGTGGACGCCTGTCCGGGAAGGGTTATCCCCAGCCGGCTTGCGGATTTTGCCGCCAGGGGGGACAAAGAGAGTTTCCAGAAGTGGAACGGCATGGAGTGCTGTGAATGTGGCTGCTGCAGCTTTGTATGCCCTGCCAAGAGACAGCTGACCCAGCAGATAAAGTCCATGAGAAAAATGGTCCTTGCAGACCGGAGAAAGAAGTAGGAGGAAAAGGAAATGAGTGAATTAATGAAGGTTTCATCCAATCCGCATATCCGCTCAAAAGCCGGCACGGGCAGTATCATGCTTTGTGTTGTCCTTGCTTTAATGCCTGCTGCTGCTTTTGGGGTCTATAATTTCGGGACCAACGCCCTGCTCTTGATACTGGTTACCGTGGCGGGTTGTGTGTTTTCCGAATTTATCTTTGATATGATATGCAAAAAGAAAAATTCCATCGGGGATTTTTCGGCGGTGGTAACGGGCGTGCTTTTGGCGCTGAACCTGCCTCCCAATGCGCCCTGGTGGATTGGGCTTGTGGGCGGCGTCTTTGCCATCGTTGTAGTAAAAATGCTTTTCGGGGGTCTGGGACAGAATTTTATGAACCCGGCTTTGGGAGCCAGGTGCTTTCTCCTGATTTCCTTTACCTCCATTATGACTAATTTTGACTGCGACGCCTACACGGGCGCAACGCCCCTTGCGGTTTTAAAAAGCGGCGGAAGCGTTAACGTATTCGATATGGTAGTGGGAAGGACGGCGGGGACCATCGGCGAGACTTCCATGATTGCCATTGTCATCGGGGCGTGCTTCCTGATTTTAATGGGCATCATTGATTTGAGGATTCCGGGCAGCTACATTGTGAGCTTCGTTATTTTCATCTGTCTCTTTGGCGGACACGGACTTGATTTCAATTATGTGGCAGCGCATCTTTCAGGAGGCGGGCTTATGCTTGGCGCCTTCTTTATGGCGACGGATTATGTCACAAGACCCATTACCATTAAGGGGCAGTACCTCTACGGGATTCTTTTGGGCGTCCTGACGGGGATTTTCAGGGTTTTCGGGGCAGGCGCGGAAGGCGTGTCCTATGCCATTATCTTAGGGAATATCCTGGTTCCCCTGATTGAGAAGATTACGCTTCCCAAAGGCTTTGGAAGAGGAGGGGAAAAGATATGAAAAGTATGTTAAAAGAAGCAACGATTCTATTTGTCATTACCCTGATTTCAGGCTGTCTCCTGGGACTGGTTTATGATGTGACCAAGGAACCGATTGAAAAGGCGCAGGCGGCGGCAAAGGAAGAAGCCAGCAAAGAAGTGTTTGCCGATGCGGCGTCCTTTGCCCTGTGGGAGGATATCAGCGCTGATACAGCCACGGCGGTGGTACAAGAGGCTGGTTTTAAGGTGTCCATAGACGAGGTTTCCGAGGCGCTTGGCGCGGACGGGACGCTTTTGGGATATGTGATTACCCTGACGGATCATGAGGGCTACGGCGGGGATATCCAGTTTTCCATGGGTATCAGGAATGACGGGACCTTAAACGGTATCTCCATTTTGCAGATTTCAGAAACCGCCGGACTTGGCATGAAGGCGGACCCGGTATTAAAGGAACAGTTTGCAGGAAGAAACGCCGCGCAGTTTTCCTATACCAAGACGGGAGCGGCTGCCGAAGACCAGATTGACGCTATTTCCGGCGCCACCATTACCACCAATGCAGTAGTAAACGGCGTGAACGCCGGACTGACATATTTTCAGACAGAATTGACGGAAGGAGGCAGCGGCAATGAATAAAATAGGCGAAAGATTGTACAATGGCATTATCAAAGAAAATCCCACGCTGGTTTTGATGCTGGGCATGTGTCCTACCCTGGCGGTTACCACGTCGGCAATCAACGGCTTAGGCATGGGACTGACCACCACCGTGGTGCTTGCCCTTTCCAATGCGATTATCTCGCTGCTTCGGAAAATCATTCCCGATAAGGTCAGGATTCCCGCATTTATCGTTATCATTGCTTCCTTTGTTACCATTGTGGAGCTTCTGCTGGAGGGCTTTATCCCTTCCCTTTACAGTGCGCTGGGGCTTTATATCCCCCTGATTGTCGTAAACTGTATTATACTGGGCAGGGCGGAAAGCTATGCTTACAAAAATCCCGTAATCCCGTCCCTTTTTGACGGTCTGGGGATGGGGCTTGGTTTTACCTGTTCCCTGACGATTATTGGTCTTGTTCGGGAGATTATCGGAGCAGGGGAAGCCTTCGGCTTTTCCGTTATGCCTGATTCCTACATACCGGTCAGCATTTTTGTCATGGCTCCCGGCGCTTTCTTTGTCCTGGCGGTACTGGTTGCCATCCAGAATAAGGTTAAGCTGGAGGGAGAGAAAAAAGGCAAAGACATGAGCAAAATCGGTTCCGGGTGCAGTGAGGACTGCATGAACTGCGGGGAATCCGGATGCTCGGCAAGGAAATTTTATGATAACTCTGAAAAAGAAAACGATAAGGAAAAGAAATCCCTGACGGAAAAAGAAACAAAAGAGAAAAAGGAAACGGAAGCAAAGAAAGAAATAAAAGAAGAAAAGAAAACAGAAAAAGCAGCAGGGGAGGTAAGTGCAGATGAGTGAGTTGATTATCATTGCGTTAGGCTCTGCGTTGGTCAGTAACGTGGTTTTGAGCCAGTTTTTAGGTCTGTGTCCCTTTCTTGGGGTATCCAAAAAGACGGAAACGGCGGCAGGCATGGGAACGGCGGTTATTTTCGTTATTACCCTTGCATCCTTTGTGGCGGCAATTATTTACAATTATGTGTTAGACCCCTTGGGGCTTGATTACCTAAAGACAATCGTCTTTATTCTGGTAATTGCGGCGCTGGTCCAGTTTGTGGAAATGTTTTTGAAGAAATTCATGCCCTCTTTGTATGAGGCGCTGGGGGTTTATCTGCCCCTGATTACCACCAACTGTGCCGTTTTGGGTGTGGCTTTGAATAATGTACAGGATTCTTACGGTATTCTGAAAAGTGTGGTAAACGGCTTTGCCACGGCGGTAGGCTTTACCATAGCCATTGTGATTTTGGCGGGCATCAGGGAAAAAATCGAATACAACGATATTCCTGCTCCTTTTAAGGGAATGCCCATTGTACTGGTAACTGCGGGACTGATGGCAATCGCATTTTGCGGTTTTTCCGGCTTGTTGTAGGAGGTGTGGCAGATGAATGTAAGTGGAATTTTGATTGCCGCCGCTTTGGTAGGCGGAATCGGATTGTTTATCGGTCTGTTTTTAGGAATTGCGGGAATTAAGTTTAAGGTTGAGGTGGATGAAAAGGAAGAAGCCATCCTGGCGGCGTTACCCGGCAACAACTGCGGCGGCTGCGGTTTTGCAGGATGCTCAGGGTTAGCAGCTACTATCGCAAAGGGCGATGCGGAGGTAGGTACCTGTCCCGTGGGCGGGGAGCCGGTGGCAAAGAAGATTGCGGAGATTATGGGCGTGGATGCGGGCGAGAGCGTCCGTATGGCAGCCTTTGTGAAATGCCAGGGAGACTGCGGCAAAACCAGCGTGGATTATGACTACAGCGGCGTGGAGGATTGCAGCATGCTCAGCTTTGTCCCCAACGGCGGTCCCAAGTCCTGCAACCAGGGGTGTCTTGGCTACGGAAGCTGTGTGAAAGCTTGTCCCTTTGACGCTATCAGGGTAGTCATGGGAGTTGCAGTGGTGGATAAGGAAAAATGTAAGGCGTGCGGCAAGTGCGTGGCGGTATGCCCCAAGCATTTGATTGAGTTGATTCCTTATGATGCCAAATATGCGGTAGCGTGTAGCAACACGGAGAAAGGTCCCGTGACCATGAAGGCGTGTGAAGTGGGCTGTATTGGCTGTACTCTCTGTGCGAAAAACTGTCCAAAAGAAGCGGTTACCATTGAAAGTTTTAACGCACATATCGATCAGGATAAGTGTGCAGGCTGCGGCGTATGCGCTTCCAAATGCCCGAAAAAAGCCATTGTAGAGGTATAAGCGGGAAAATTATGGAAAAGCTAAGAAGAAAGTCGGATGGAAAAAGTGAAAGCATAAGAGAAGAATAGACTGAATTAGAATAGAACAAATTAAAGGCAGGTAACAGGTTATGAAGACGGAAAGTGTCTGGGAAAAATATAATGAGAAGCAGTTAAAGGAACTGGAAAAGCTGAGCGCTTCCTACCGTGCATTTCTGGATGCAGGGAAGACAGAGCGGGAGTGCGTCAGTGAAATTGTCAACCGGATTGAAGATGCAGGCTATGTGGAGCTTGAAAAGGTTGTGAAGGCGGGACGGAAATTAAAGCCCGGCGATAAGGTGTATGCGGTCAATATGGAGAAGGCTGTTGTGATGTTTCATATAGGAAAAGCGCCCATAGAGGAAGGCATGAATATTTTAGGAGCCCACATTGATTCCCCCAGGCTGGATGTGAAACAGAATCCCTTATATGAGGACGGGGATTTTGCCTATCTGGACACCCATTATTACGGAGGCATCAAGAAATACCAGTGGGTGGCGATTCCCCTTGCCCTCCATGGCGTCATTGTGAAAAAGGACGGCACCACAGTGATTGTCAATGTGGGAGAAGAGGAGGACGATCCGGTATTTTTTGTTTCCGACCTTCTGATTCATCTTGCCGCAGAGCAGATGGAGAAAAAAGCCAATAAAGTTATCGAGGGAGAGGCGCTGGATATCATTGTGGGCAACAAGCCCTTAAAGGAAGAAGAAAAGGATAAAATTACGGCGGGCATCCTCAAAATTCTGAAGGATGAGTATGATGTGGAGGAAGCGGATTTTATTTCAGCGGAGCTGGAAATCGTTCCCGCAGGATGTGCAAGGGAAGCGGGCTTTGATAAAAGCATGATACTGGCATACGGACAGGATGACAGAGTGTGCGCTTACAGCTCCTTGGAAGCAATGCTTTCCATTAAGACGCCTGCCCGGACTGCATGCTGTCTATTGGTGGACAAAGAGGAAATCGGCAGCGTAGGGGCAACGGGAATGCAGTCTAAGTTTTTTGAAAATGTCTTTGCAGAGGTGTTAGACTGTATGGAGCAGTTTAGCGAGCTTACTTTGAGGCGCGCCCTTGCGGCTTCCAGGATGTTATCCTCCGATGTCAGCAGCGCCTTTGACCCTGCTTATGCGTCCAGCTTTGATAAAAAGAATGTGGCATATTTAGGACACGGCATGGTATTTAATAAATTTACCGGTTCCAAGGGCAAATCAGGCTCCAATGACGCCAATGCGGAATACCTCGCCCTTATCAGGAAAATCATGGATGATGCAGGAGTTTCCTTCCAGACGGCGGAGCTTGGCAAGGTAGATTTGGGCGGTGGAGGGACCATTGCCTACATTCTTTCCCTATACGGCATGAACGTCATTGACTGCGGCGTGGCGGTGCTCAATATGCATGCGCCCTTCGAGGCGACCTCCAAAGCGGACCTTTATGAGGCAAAATGCGGCTATCAGGCATTTTTGCTGGCGGAATAGCAGGAAAGGATTACAGACGGGATGGCAATCGTAACATTGAAAAAGGGAGAAGGCAGGGCATTAAAAGCCGGCGGAAGCTGGATATTCGATAACGAAATCGCTTCTGTGGCAGGAGCCTTTGAAAACGGGGAAATCGTCATGGTACATGATTTTGACGGTTTTCCTTTGGGGCGAGGTTTTATCAATACAGCTTCCAAAATCCGTATCAGAATGCTGACCAGAAGGAAGGAACAGGAAATTGACGAAGCTTTTTTGTACCAAAGGGTAAAGGAAGCCTGGGAGTACCGTAAAAGGACGGTGGATACAAAAAGCTGCCGCCTGATTTTCGGGGAAGCGGATTTCCTGCCGGGGATGGTAGTGGATAAGTTTGAGGATGTTTTGGTGGTACAGTCCCTTGCCCTGGGAATAGATAAGTTAAAGCCTGTGATTTTAGAGCAGATAAAAAAGGTCCTTTCAGAGGACGGCGTGGGAATCCGCGGTATTTATGAAAGAAGCGACGCCAAGGTGCGCAGGCAGGAAGGAATGGAGCCTTATAAGGGATTCATCGGGGAAGCCTTCGACACCAATGTGCGGATTGTGGAAAACGGCGTGAGCTACATAGTAGATGTAAAGGAAGGACAAAAGACAGGTTTTTTCTTAGACCAGAAATACAACCGGCTTGCCATCCACAAGCTGTGTAAGGACGCCAGGGTCCTTGACTGCTTTACCCATACAGGTTCCTTTGCGCTGAATGCAGGAATTGCAGGGGCAAAGGAGGTAACGGGTGTGGACGCCTCGGAGTCTGCGGTCAGCCGGGCGCATGAAAACGCTTTGTTAAACGGATTGCAGGAGCGGGTTTCTTTTCTGTGCGAAGATGTCTTTGAACTGCTTCCCCGGTTAGAGGAGCAGGGAGAAAAGTATGATGTGGTCATTTTGGACCCGCCAGCCTTTACCAAATCCCGGAATTCCATTAAAAATGCCATAAAGGGCTATAGGGAAATCAATTTGAGAGCCATGAAATTAGTAAAAGACGGCGGTTTCCTATGCACCTGCTCCTGTTCCCATTTTATGGACTATGAACTGTTTACAAAGACAATCGGACAGGCGGCGCAAAACGTCCGTAAGCGTTTGCGCCAGGTGGAATACCGCACCCAGGCGCCCGACCATCCCATTTTATGGGCGGCGGACGAGTCTTATTATTTGAAATTTTACATTTTTCAGGTAGTGGATGAGAAGTAATAACTTTGAAGTGATAAATGTGTTTGATTTATGAGGGATTGGGGGCAGTGAAACCTCATAAAGTATTGTCAAATCACGTATAAACTAATAAATGACTAATGTTTGTAATCTTTGATTCAGATTTAGCTGATGTTGTTATGATGATGGAATAGTAATAGATATATAGAGTAATCGAGAATTCTCGGTTACTCTTTTTTGTTGTGTAACAGTCTTTTAATAAACCCCCTGCTATGCAGGGGGATAACAGCTGCTTTAGCTTACAGCAAAAAACTCCAATATTGCAAAAATGTTGGTTCGCCAACCACACTTTGAACAAAGGAGTTTTGACTCATATGAGCAAATAAATTATAACATGAGAAGTCAATAAGTGAAAGCCAATAGTTAAAGATTGCCGAAGAAATAAATTACCCGTAGGGTGGCAAAGCAAATCTTGCAAAAGTGGGATTTTTTTGAGAAGCCTTTAGGCTTTGCCGGTAATAGCCCCTTATAGGGGCAGAGCAAACCACCGGCTAAGCCGGTGGTCATGATTTACCCAGTATGGGTAAACTCTAACAGATTGAATATGCACCAAGCGAAAATACACAGATGCCACCTGATTTCTTTTTAAATCCAGATGATAGGACAAAGGGATTATTAGAAGTAAAGGCATTTAATAGAAGTGGGTCTCCGGGATTTGATATTGCAGATTTTAGAATGTATGCGTCAGAAATACAAGAAAAGCCATATATGTTAGATGTAGATTACCTTATTTTTGGTTATGATATGAGTGATGATGGTGTTGTAACTATAAAAGATGTTTGGCTGAAGAAAGTATGGCAAATCACAAGGAGAATGGAAAATTATCCTATTAATTTACAAGTGAAAGAAGGAGTAATACATAAAATAAGACCTGGAGTATGGTACAGTGAGAGAATTACGGATTATGCTATTTTTGAGTGTCTTGAAGATTTTATTTCGGCTATTGAAGAAACAACATTTAAGGAACCTAAATTACGTAGTTCTGTAGCATCTACATGGTTATCAATATTTCAAAGAAATTATAAGGCTTGGTATGGGGAAGAATTAAATGTACCAAGATGGAATGATATTAAAGATAAGTATGACCTTGTAGCAGATAAAAAAAGAGAAAAGGCAAGAAAGAAATTAGAATTAGCAATTACTCAAAAACAGAAAATCGAAGTGAGAGTACTTAAGTATCAGCAAGCTGTTATTGAAGCGAAAACAGATAAGCAGAAAGAAAAAGCAGAGCAGGGATTAGCAAAAGCAATGAGTTCCTTAGAAGTTGCGTTAAAGAAAGTTGCTGATGCACAAGGTCAATATGAAATATGGGAAAACTTGTAGTGTTTATTGATATATAAGCCATTGTAGAGAGCAAAGGGTTATAATAGTTTTTATGAAATGAAAAGTGTTTGATATTTTATTTCAGACGAAACGTCTTAGTTCGCTCGGGGTAACAATCTTGGTTCATGCTAGTGTTGCGATACTTTCTATTAGGTTATTATCTGTCACATCGCCTTCAGAAATGATTAGTTTCTAAAAAATCATGCTATTATGAGCAGTAAAGGAGAAAAAATGCTGATAGGCTCAAATAATTATAAATTGATATTACTTGATACAAATGCAATTAGAGAAATTGTGACTAATACTAATTTGTCAGGAAAAGGATTTTTGGAAAAATTTTTTGCACAGTTGTCAGATGCATATGCTCCTTGCTTTTCGATTTATAATGTGATTGAACTTATGCCATATCAAGATATATATGAGAAATTTTTAGAGTTCTTCTCTGTAATCCCATGTCTTATGATGTTTTCAGTAAAGAATATATTTCAAAAAGAAGTAGAATGCTATTTAGAAGGAAAAGATTTTGTAATTGATAACCATATTGCAAATGCTTTCACACCTTATGTACTAAAAGATAACTATAATTGCAAAAATTTTTTTGATAATCTAACTAAAGATACATCGTTAATGGCTAATATAGAATCCGAAGTAACAGTGTTTTCTTCAATAGCATCAGAGTGGGGAAAAAGAAGGGAAAAAATTGAGGATATGTTAAAAACTCTAAATTTACCATTAAATATGATAGATGAAAAATTTTACAGAACGCAAGAAAAAGATACGATTATAAAAGATTTGATGAATTATGGTATTGCTATTCCGTTTGAGGCTGAGATATTAAAACTACCAGCTTCAAGAGTAATGGAATTTTCGCAATTTGTCCGTATTTATCGAACACGTAAAAACATTAAGCCAAATGATGTGATGGATATCCAAATCAGTTGCGTTGTACCTTATGTAGATGCAGTAATAACTGAGAATTTTCAAGCAGATGTTTATAAAAAGGCTAAACACTTTATACCACAATTAAGAAAACTAGAGATATACACATTAAAAGATATTAGACAATAAATTGAATAGTAGTAATTGGGCAGAAAAGGAATCGCGAAATTGATTCCTCCAGACCATAGAAAAAGTTTGAGACTTCCGCCTCAGATTTTTCTATTCGTATGGCAGTCTTTTGCTAAAACAACTGCTATGCAAGTATGACAATGATTTCTTTAGCTTACAGTAAAAACTCCAATATTACAAAAATGATGGTTTGCCAACTACGTTTTAAATAAAGGAGTTTTGGTGCGTGTGAGTAAATAAATTATAATATGAGAAATCAATAAGTGAGAACTAACGCAATAAAGATTGCACAGGAATAAATTACCCACAGTGTAGCGAAACAAATCTTGTAAAAAATAAATTTTTTTCAGTAAGCCTTTAGGATTTGCTGGTAATAACTCCTTATAGGGGCAGAGCGCCCCGGCTAAGGCTGTGGTGTCGATTCGTATAAAATATCTCTTTTAACTTCATATTTGTGATAAACATTAGATTGTGGTATACTCATTAGTACAAAGAAGCAAGTGAGAGTCTGCGGAGCCGGCATTGGGCAAAAAGGATTACTGCTGCCGGACTCTTTAAAAACGTCGGCACTTGGATTTCGCAAAGCGAAATCCTTAGTACCGCTACGTTTTTAACGGAGCGAAAGCGTGTCCAAAGCAGAAATCCTTTTTGCCCAATGCCGTTCCAAGGACTCCATCTGCTTAAAGCAACACAAACAAGGAGAAAGACATGAAAAGAGCGATAATTACCGTTTTGGGAAAAGATACAGTCGGCATCATTGCCCGCGTATGCACCTATTTGGCGGAGCATGAAGTGAATATTCTGGATATTTCCCAGACCATTGTACAGGATTATTTTAATATGATGATGATTGTGGATATGGGAAAATCCACAGCTGCCTTTGATACGGTGGTGGACGAACTGACGGCTTTGGGCGAAGATATCGGCGTTATGATAAGATGCCAGCGGGAAGACATTTTCGATATGATGCATCGTATTTAACGGGAGAGAAGCCATGATTAATTTTTATGAAGTAAATGAAACCAATAAGATGATTGAAAAGGAAAACCTGGACGTCAGGACGATTACGTTAGGTATCAGCCTTTTAGATTGTATTGATTCCGATTTGGAAACCCTCCGGAACAATATTTATACCAAGATAAAGGAAACGGCAAGGGATTTGGTGGCTGCGGGAGAGGAAATCGAAAAGGAATTTGGGATTCCCATTGTCAATAAGAGGATTTCCGTTACGCCTATCGCCCTGGTTGGCGGGGCTGCCTGTAAGAGTCCCGAGGATTTTGCAAAGATTGCTAAGACCCTGGATAAGGTGGCAAAGGAAGTGGGGGTCAACTTCTTAGGCGGCTATTCCGCACTGGTGGCTAAGGGCATGACAAAAGCGGATGAAATGCTGATTAAGTCTATTCCCCTGGCGTTGTCTGGGACAGAACGGGTGTGCAGCAGCATTAACCTTGGCTCCACCAAGACAGGCATCAATATGGATGCGGTAAAGCTCATGGGAGAGATTGTGAAGGAAACTGCCGAGTACACAAAGGATAAGGACTCCATGGGATGTGCAAAGCTGGTCGTTTTCTGTAACGCGCCTGATGACAATCCCTTTATGGCAGGAGCTTTTCACGGCGTGACGGAGGCGGATAAGATTATCAATGTGGGCGTTTCCGGTCCGGGAGTTGTGAAGACTGCCTTGGAAAAGGTGCGCGGGGAGAATTTTGAGGTGCTTTGCGAGACTATTAAGAAGACGGCGTTTAAGGTAACCAGATTTTTACAGCTTGT
>N._stephensi_709_foregut__coassemble_623_pt1 | contig 12485 bp, 15 predicted proteins | sample N__stephensi_709_foregut__metabat2_low_PE_012 | metagenome-assembled genome bin N | reverse complement strand
AAGGCTGTGAATTATGTTACCGGTTCCCAGATAAAGAATATTCCGGTGGCAATTTAATGATGGGAGGTTTTTTATGAATTTAATTGTATCGGTGGACAAAAATTGGGCCATTGGATATCAGAATAAGCTGCTTGTGCGGATTCCGAACGATATGAAAAATTTCAGGCATCTGACGACGGATAATGTGATTGTTATGGGAAGAAAAACGCTGGAGAGTTTTCCCCAGGGGCAGCCGCTGGCAAACCGGACTAATATTGTTCTGACAAAGAACAGGGACTATCAGGTTAAAGGGGCGGTTGTGGTTCATTCCCTGGAGGAATTGACAGAGGAATTGAAGCAGTATGAGGATAAAGAGGTCTATGTGGTAGGCGGAGAGAGCGTTTACAGACAGCTTCTTCCTTATTGCAGCAAAGCTGTTATTACAAAAATTGACGAAACCTATGAAGCGGATACTTATTTTCCCAATCTGGATAGGGAAGAGGGCTGGCAGATAACGGAGGAGTCGGAGGAGCAGACCTATTTTGATATTTGTTATACGTATGTGACTTATGAAAAAACGGTATAACTACAGGTAATGGCTGTCATTTCAGATATACCCAAATCTTGACATTTCCGTATAAAAGAATGATAATAGAAAAAATCACATAATGAAATGCATGGAAAGCCTTACGGGGCGGAGGAAAGAAAGGAAGAAAGAACATGGAGAAGAAAGACATTGACTGGTCAAATCTGGGATTCGGATACATCCAGACAGACAAAAGATTCGTATCTAATTTTAAGGATGGGGCATGGGATGAAGGTGCATTGACTTCTGATGCTAATGTGGTGATCAGTGAATGTGCCGGTGTTTTGCAGTATGCCCAGACCTGCTTTGAAGGCTTGAAGGCATATACCACAGAGGATGGGAAAATCGTATGCTTCCGACCTGATTTAAACGCTTCGCGTATGAAGGATTCCTGCGAGAGGCTGGAAATGCCGGTATTTCCTGAGGATAGGTTTGTACAGGCTGTTGTAGATGTTGTAAAAGCAAACGAGGCATATGTGCCGCCTTACGGTTCGGGCGCTACCCTTTATATCCGCCCTTATATGTTTGGAAGCAATCCGGTTATTGGCGTAAAGCCGGCTGACGAATATCAGTTCCGCATTTTTACCACACCGGTAGGACCCTATTTTAAGGGCGGCGCTAAGCCGATTACTATCAGGGTTTGTGATTATGACAGGGCTGCCCCCCACGGGACGGGGCATATTAAAGCGGGATTGAATTATGCCATGAGTCTTTATGCTATTATGGACGCCCACAGACAGGGCTTTGATGAAAATATGTATCTGGATGCCGCTACCCGTACCAAGGTTGAGGAAACAGGCGGCGCAAACTTTATTTTTGTAACAAAGGACGGAAAGGTGGTAACACCCAAATCCGACAGTATCCTGCCGTCTATTACCCGCCGTTCCTTAATGTATGTTGCAGAGCACATTCTGGGAATGGAAGTTGAACAGAGAGAGGTATATTTTGATGAAGTAAAGGATATGGCGGAATGTGGGCTTTGCGGAACTGCCGCAGTTATTTCCCCTGTAGGGAAAATCAACGACCATGGAAAGGAAATCTGTTTCCCCAGCGGAATGGAGGAAATGGGACCGGTTACAAAGAAGCTTTATGATACTTTGACAGGTATTCAGATGGGACGAATGGAAGCGCCTGAGGGCTGGATTAAGGTAATTGAATAATGGGATAGCGTATATCCTGCAGTGATAAAAAAGAAAGAAGAGCCGGCTGTCTTGGCTTTTCTTTCTTTCGTTAGGAGCGTATGAAAATTTATTGTCCTTTATCCCATGGATAATAGGAGAAAATGGAGTGGCATTAATTTTTGTATATTTAGCAAATGCAAAAAGAATTGTAGAAAAAAGGGAGATGTAATTATGCAGGCAATCATGGAAACACTGTTTGATATTATATATCTGACTTTGGTTATAACAGTCGGAGTCAGGATGATGTTCAAAAGCCGTGGAGAAAAACAATATTTTCTGTTTGGAATGATGGCGGTCATCCTTGGCGCAGGCGATGCATTTCATCTTCTCCCCCGTGCTTACGCATTGTGCACGATAGGGTTGGAGAATTTTACGACGGCGCTTGGCATAGGCAAGCTAGTTACCTCTGTTACCATGACCATATTTTATGTATTGCTTTATTACGTATGGCGGATGCGTTATCATGTACAGGGGAGAAATATTCTTAGCGCCTGTATTTGTCTGCTGGCAGCGGTCAGAATTATCCTGTGTCTTTTTCCGCAAAACAGATGGACGTCCGAGGATGCGCCGCTTACATGGGGAATATACAGAAATCTTCCTTTTGTAGCGCTTGGACTGCTTATTATTGTTCTTTTCTTTCAAAAGGCGTCTGAGACAAAGGACAGGGGATTTCGGTTTATGTGGCTGGCGATTGTGTTGAGCTTTGGGTTTTATATTCCGGTAGTCCTTTTTGCAGATGCAGTTCCTATGATTGGAATGTTGATGATACCTAAGACCTGCGCCTATGTGTGGGTAGTATTGATGGGATATTATGATATGAAAAGGAAACTATGTGATATGGAGAAATAGAAAGAGTTTTTATGGATGAAAAAATTTTTTCAGGTATATATGATGCGGAGAGTAGGCGGATTGCAGCCGATTCCCTGAAGGCAAGGTTAAATGATTTGCTATGGGGCGAAAGCAGGTGGAGGAACGTTGGGAAGCATATAATATCGTTAAGAGGGACAGGGGTTGTTTGTTGTTAGTCTGTCCGAATATAACAATTTTTTGAGGCTGCTGCATAATGGATGTGAGTAATCATCTGTTTTGCAGCCGCCTCTTTATGTTAGATTATTATGTTGAAAGCTGAGGTTTCGTGTCAGGAAAAGTTGAAATAGAGAACAGTCGTTGAACATGGATTTGGAAGAAAAACAGAAGTAAAAATGTAAATATGATAGGGAATGATAGAGAAATATTAAATTAAGTGTTGACAATTCCTCCGGGTTAATATATTGTATTAAACAAGTAATACAACAGTACAATAAGACAGTGGATATTTTCAGAATATTGCAAAAGAAATGGAGAGGAGGTATTGTAATGGCTTGGAATCTGGATGGAGACAGACCGATTTATGTTCAGCTTGTGGAGATTCTGCAAAGTAAAATTATTGCAGGGGAATATAAACCGGGAGAAAAGCTGCCAAGTGTCCGGGATTTTGCGGCGGAAGCAGGAGTAAATCCCAACACAATGCAAAGGGCTTTTGTTAATTTGGAGCAGATGGGATTAATTGTTACCATGAGGACAAATGGAAGAACGGTTGCTGATAATCCGGGAATTATCAGCCGGAAGGAAAAGGAACTGGCGAACATCTGTATAGAGCAATTTTTTGCAAAGATGAAGGAAATCGGATATGAGAGAAATGAAGCGCTCGCATTGGCAAGTGCGAAAGTAAATGGAGGGGATGGAAATGAACGAGCAGAATAATTACGGAGTACCAATGAATGGAGTGCCGCCTTATGGGGCAAATGGAGCGCCGATAAACGGAGTGCCGCCTTACGGGGCAAATGGAGCGCCAATGAACGGAGTGCCGCCTTATGGGGCAAACGGAGCGCCAATGAATGGAGTCCCACCTTACGGGTATCAGATGAACAGACCGCCTGTAAAATATATTATGGAGCCTATGGAAAAGACGGAGGCAGGTCCTTCCCTGCTGGAATGCAGGAATTTGACAAAGTGTTATAATGTGGGAGTTCCGGCGTTGAACCGGATGAATTTAAGAATTGAAAAAGGTCATATTGTAGGATTATTAGGACCGAATGGCAGTGGTAAAACTACATTGATTAAGTTGATTAACGGGCTTCTGACGCCTACCGAGGGACAGGTTTTGATTAATGGAAATGAACCGGGACCTTATACGAAATCTATCGTATCTTATCTGCCTGAGCGTACTTATCTGGAAGCACAGAAGGATGTAAAAAGTCTGGTTGCTTTTTTTGCTGAATTTTATGCCGATTTTCATGCAGACAGGGCTTATGCTATGCTGCAGGCTTTAGGGATTCCTTCTAATGCCAGGCTAAAAACTCTTTCGAAAGGCACCAAGGAAAAGGTACAGCTGATTTTGGTTATGAGCCGTTCCGCGCAGCTTTATATTCTGGATGAGCCTATTGCAGGCGTTGACCCGGCAGCCAGGGATTATATTTTGCGCACGATTCTGACTAATTATAATCCTGAAGCATCTCTTTTAATTTGCACGCATCTGATTTCCGATATTGAAAATATATTGGATGATGTGGTCTTTATTAAGAATGGGCAGCTGGTGGTACAGAGTACGGTAGATAATATCCGCGCGCAGTTTGGAAAAACGGTGGATTCTTATTTCAGGGAGGTGTTCGCATGTTAAAAAAATTAATAAAGTTCGAGTGGAAAGACACATGGTCTGTGGGAACGGTCTGCAGCATCATTGTTGTGGGGATGTCTATCATAGGGATGATACTATTCAGTATGGATATTTGGAGAGGACCGTCCCGTATGAATGACGCTGTAGAAAACTTTACAATGACAATGGTTATGTTTTATTTTATGATGCTTGTATGGGGCATTGTAGGCGTGGTGTTTGTAGTAAGATATTTTTTCTTTTACAGATATTATAAAAACCTGTTTACGGACCATGGTTATTTAATGAATACGCTGCCTGTTAAAAGTACCGATTTGATTTTATCCAAATTAATTGTAGCGGTTATCTGGCAGTTCCTTATCTGGTTAGTTGTAGCAGTAAGTATTATATGCATGGTGCTGGTTTTGGTTGTCAATGTGGGGCAAATCAGCATTTCGGATTTCTCGGATGTGATAATGGAGTTTTTCGATGCGTTACAGTGGGCTTTCCGGGATGAGGACTTTGTGGAAATGGTACCCTTTTTCATCTGCACGTTTTTAGCAATCGTACTGTGGCCTATAGCGGAACTTCTGTTAATGTATGCGGCAGTAGGAATCGGTCAGCTTAATAAAAAACGTAAATTTCTGGTTGCAGTGTTTATTTTAATCGGTTTTAATATGGCAAAAAGTCTGGTTACAAATATGATATCGCTTCCCATTACCCTGATGTCAGATACAATGCCGTCACAATTTACCGTAAATGTGATAGCGGTCCTGTGGCTTTTTATTACCATTGGAATGATAATAGGGCTATATTTTGCAAATAAGTATTTCCTTGAGAAAAAACTAAATCTGGAATAATTTCCTATAAAATGGTGTGAAATTAAAAGGCCTCTGCATATAGTAATAAAAAAGTGCAGAGGTTTTTTTATGCCTGAAAATGATAATACTGCAAGGGGGCAGCTGATTGTTGAGGTAACCAGTGCTATCGGGCTGATTCCTGTACAAAATGCCACAGTGCGGATTTCCTATACTGTGGAACCGGAAAATACATTGGAGGAGGTTACTACAAATGAAAGCGGTCAGACGGAAAGGGTAACGCTCCCTGCTCCGCCTGTAGAGTTGAGTTTAGAACCCCAGGATGTAAGACCTTATGCGGAATATAACATATCGGTGTCGGCTCCGGGGTATGAGGCGGTACAGGTGGTTGCCAGTGAACTGTTAGCGGATGAGCTTTCTATACAGAATATCTCCATGAATCCGGTGGAAGAGCCTGATCTTGTAAGTGATGACGTGACGATTGGACCGCATACTTTATATTATGATTATCCGCCCAAAATTCCGGAGGATGAGATTAAACCCGTAGATGAAAGTGGGGAAATCGTTTTAAGCCGTGTGGTAATTCCGGAATATATTATCGTTCATGACGGAAGCCCTAATGATAATTCGGCTCCCAATTATTATGTGAAATATAAGGATTACATCAAGAATGTGGCAAGCTGTGAAATTTATGCCACGTGGCCGGAGGCGGCAATCTATGCCAATATTTTGTGTATTATGTCTTTCACTTTAAACCGGGTTTATACGGAGTGGTACAGAAACCAGGGAAAGGATTTTACCATTACAAGTTCTACGGCATATGACCAGAAATGGATATACGGAAGGAATATATATGAAAATATTTCCTATCTGGTAGATTCTATTTTTAATAATTATCTGTCAAGACCGGGAGTAAGACAGCCCATTTTTACATCCTACTGCGACGGTGTGCGGGTAAGCTGTGACGGCTTGAAACAGTGGGGCTCAAAATATCTGGCGGAGGAGGGGTATTCTGCCATTGAGATTATACGGTATTATTACGGAAGTGATATGTATATTAATTCGACAGAATATGTTTCAGGTGTGCCCTCTTCCTTTCCGGGCTATGATTTGTCCGTAGGCGCCCAGGGGAGTAAGGTTATGCAGATTCAGGAACAGTTGAACCGGATTAGTCAGAACTATCCGGCTATTCCCAAAATTGTTGCGGATGGTATTTACGGGGAACGGACCAAGGAAGCGGTAGAGGTCTTTCAGAGCGTCTTTTTACTGCCGGTAACGGGGATTGTGGATTACCCCACCTGGTATGAATACGCTTCATCTACATTTGAATTTCAATCTAAATATTCAAATAAAAGGCAAGATTTACGGCGCCGCAGTTTATGAGCTTTCCGTTTCGCTCCCGCGTCATATCGCTGCTTCTGGAATAGATGATTTTCTGAAAGCATTGCTTTAAGAGCATGTTTTTATCGGAGGCGGATGCATTGGAATCCAGAAGAGAATCCAGACAGTTTGAAAATGTAATGCGCCTTTCTTTATAGTCTATGGCTTCAGGGATGCTGTGGTACGCATTGTCAAGTGCCGCTTTTACATCAGAACGTTCCTTTTTCACTTTCTCATTCAATTTTTCAAAAATGTCTTCTGGCATAGGTGTTTTAGGGTCAGAAAGCTTTTCCCATTGGGCAAGCTCTATGGCATCCAACTCTTCCAGACGTTTTTCCAGAATCCTGATTTGTTCTTTGTGGGCGTCCATCAGACCGTCTGCATTATTTTGTATTTTAATATCAAAATCGTGAATATAGCCTTTTAAAGTGTCAATCACGATATTGTAAACAGATTCAAAGGCAACGCTGCTGTTTCCGCAGTAATTGCTGCACATAAGACGGGGGCGCGCCTTGCTGTATGATTGGTATACCATGCAGTAACCACAGGAGCATTGCAGAAGCCCGGCAAGGGGGTTGATGCACATGCCGACAGCATAATGGGGTTTGCGTCCCAACATGGAATGTACCTTGTCGAAAAGGGCATCTTCGATGATGGCAGGATGCTTTCCCTCGTAAATCAAAGGGGCGTCTGACAAAAGTCTGTGTTTGACTACAATGCCGTTTTGTACCATAGGCACAGTCTGTTTCCTTTTCCATACAATTTTACCGCAATAGGTCTGATTGGTTAAGACCTTCCGTATGGTATTTTTGGACCAGGGGCTTTCTTTGGCACCCTTTATGCCGATGCTGTTGAGGTAATTGGCAATTTTAGTCATTCCAAGGTTCTCATGGATATACATATCATAAATCATTTTGACAATGCGTGCGTCGGCATTGGGAGAGAGAGTATACCTTTTTTTCTTTCCGTCCATAATACAGACACGGTCGTAGCCGTAGGGAGCTTCGGAGGTTACGAAAAAGCCTTGCTCGGCGGACAGGGAACGCCCCCGGTTCAAAATTTTTTTGGTATATTCCAGGTATTCATTTCCACGCTTTAATTCCCTTTCAAAAATATCCCTGTCATATTCGTCGGAGAGGTCATAAGTTTTCATGGGTGTAATGATTTTGGTATTGGTGTAGCGGAACAGCTTGATGATGCGTCCTGCATCTTCTAAATCGCCACGGGAAAGTCTTTGAACTTCCACTACCAGAACCGCCTTTATGGCGGGGGATTCAATGAGCTTTAAAAGCTTCAGCATCTTCGGGCGGGCGTCAATGGTTTCCCCGGACACAACTTCACGGAATATATTATCTTCAGGAATTGGTTCATTCAGGTTGTCCTCCGCCCATTTTGCCAGTATGGCTTCATGTCTGGATAAAACCTCCTCCACGGTCATTGTCGGGTCGTCGGACCGGGATTTTCTCAGGTATGCAAGAACTTCACATGATTTCATATCATCCACCCCTTAAATCATATTAGTTTTGGGCATAAAAATGCCCAGTAACTTGTGTTTTTACCGGGAAAATGATATAATTTACCTGTTTGTTGGGATTATATCGGGTTTTCCCGGTGTGGTTCTGCTCCGCCCTGGTGTTGGTAGCACCGGGGCGGTTTTTTAAATTAAATTTGATAACGTAAAAGACCTCGTAAAATACGAGGTCTTCCCATAATAAGTTTATATCTTCTTTTTATGCCCTTAAGGCAATGTTGGGGTAGACTTGATGCCGACCCGCTAACTTATTATAGGATATATTATGCTCGTAGTCAATAAAAGTATTACAAAAATGTTCAAATTTTTTTAAAAAATATATAATTCTTTCACTTTTTGGTTTATTTTTTCCATGCTCTCTTCTGATAAGGAGACTCCGGCAAGAACACCTCTTAAATTGCGCGGGTCAAAGATTCTCATTTTACTTATAGTGGTAATCTGATTTACCAAAGCAATACTGCCCGGTTTCATTCGAGATATTTCTTCGCCAATTTTTTTAAGTTCACTTTGAGCTTCCAGATTATGTTCCGACTTTTGGTCCAATGTATATTTTAGGTGGTCGGCAGCGTCCAATTTTTTTAATTCATCTAAAGTAAAACGGGATGTATGGATGAGTTCATTAAATATGGAAATCATTTTTTCAATTTCATCCGATTCATCTTTTAAAGATTTTAAAATAGTATCATATTTTAATTTTAGTAATCTATAAATTTCGTTTCCAAGGTCCACACTGTTATTATGAATTGATTTTGATTCTTTAACAGAAGTAAGTGGAATGACGGTCAATACAGGAGAATTGTGGTCATTTTTGTTATCAAGTACAATGGCATAATGTAATCCGCCATATTCGCTGCCAATATTGAAACCAGAATTTAGTTTAACGATATTTCCTCTCTTATATGCAATGTTTCTGGTTGGGTCAAATGTTTCCTCAAAATTAATAAGGCGTACATAATCCTTTAACCAGTATGATATAAGATTAGCCTTTTTAAGATGCTTACCAGATGAATCGTTTATGTAGAATTCAAGTAATTTGTTTAAAGATTTAATAGCATCCTTTTCACAGTGGCACAAACGCCATATTTTTGCCGGTAATTGGTTAAGGCTTCCGATAAAAAGGATTCTGTTACATCTAAGTATTCAGATACTTCATATAATGATTTACAACCGGATTTATAAGCAGAAATCAGTCCGGATAGTCCTATAAGTTTATTATAGGCAAAAATCCTTCCTCTGGCTTCCTGCTTAGCACTGGCAATGCCATTTCCTGGGATATTACCTGATGCGGTATAGTGATATCCCAATTCTTCGGCAAGAATGCACTTTCTTTCAGTAGTATTTTTCAGAGTGTGATTCAGGGCAACGGTTCCATCACAATATAATCCTTTTATCCGCTGATTTCTGAAAGGATAATCTACAATATCTATATTGTTTTCGTAGGCTTCATTTTCAAGCTGTTCCAGGTCTGTCATAGTGCCTCATCCTTTATAGAAATTTTTGGTATAGCGATATAATTTACTTTTTCCTATTCTTTACAAAGTCTTCAAACTCAGCAATTTTTTCTAATTCATCCTGTGTAAATTCATCCCCATCAAAGTGAGCCGCAATGGTATGAGGCTGTGCGAGTTCTGTGTCTTTTTGGACATATCTTGGAATTTCCGTCAGTTCCATTACTCTTTTTGTGGCTTCATGTTTTCCTATGTCATTGAGGAGGTTGTAATATTGTAAGATTTTTGGAGATTCATTTTTTTTTGGGGGGGTGTATTCTTCCCAACCGACTAATTGAGGTACCGAGGTATTAAGTGCCTTTGCAAACAACTCTATTTTGGATTGTTGCAGGTCAACCTGACCTTTTTCGATTTTGGTAATTGATGAACGGTCTGTATACCCTGTCAGCTTTGCTAATGCTTCTTGGGATAACCCGTTTTCTTCACGAAGCCTCTTTATGTTTCTGTAGAGTTCTTGCATTTTTCCACCCACCTGTTGTTTTTCTTGACTTTAAACTGTGATTGAATTATTATAGAGGTACAAAAGGTAGTCAACTCCACAGAGTGGCTTCCAGTATAAAGTGTTTATTAAAAAATAACTACCCTACTTGGTGGCGGGGTGGTTATTTTTTTGTACCATTGTTGCCATTCACATATATCAGAATTGTCACAATTAGCATTGCGACACCAAGTATAATACTCATTTCTTCATATGTACTCATAGCACCACCTCCTTTCGGAGATGGAAACCACCCAGCAGATTGACTACCTGAATATATAATATCATGATTGTGAAATAAAATCAACAAAAACATAAAAATGTGTTGACAAAAAATCACAACAATGATATAGCGAATACAATTCAACAAAGGAGGTGCAAAATGACCGATGTTGAAGCCTTAAAAAAGCGTATGAATGAATCTGGCATGAAGGTTATAAGTATTGCAGAAAAGCCAGGAATATTGAGGGAAACTTTGTAAAACCGTTTAAAAACAGGCGATTTTAAATTGTCAGAAATATGTGCTTTGGTAAAAATGCTTGGATTATCCAAAGAAGAAAGAGACAATTTTTTTAACGATGAAAGTGAATGATATTCACTATGAGAAAGGAGGGAAAAAATTGAATATAACAATACTATCACTAATTCTGTCAATTGCTTCAATAATTTCTAGCATTGCGTTTTTTATTTTTAACAGTAAGCCATAGCTTATAAATTTAAGGTGTTGTTTTTATTAGGGCAATAGAAAGTAAAGGTTTTGGTTTTGTTGGTTGTTTGAACTTTTATTTTAAATATCTTACCAAGTAGAAATGATTTGTCATAGAAATCAAAAACAATTCTATGCATGCACCAGAATTTGCAACCATGTTAATTGGAAAATCGGCAGACAATATTCGTTCTGTTCGAGGAATGTCAGTTTCTGAAATTTGGGAAAATAGCGTTCTGCTATCCATGTATGTGATAAATGGCATTGAATATTTGCAATATACATTTTTGTAATTATAAGTGGTGCGTTTGATAAGTTTTGAATTGAAAGTGTCAATATACATCTATTGTAGTTTGAATGTTCATACCATTCAAAATTTTCAACAGAAATACTGTAGTTAGTGCGTCTGCAATATAAAGTGTATATCCACTGTGTCGAAGCCAATAAAAAACTTGCTATAGAAATTGTTAAAGTGATGTAATTCATTATCGTGATTTTTCCTTTTTTATTTGGAGTATATCATAGGCACAAACATAAATAAAGAAGAGGAATAAGGAAAGGAAGAAAAGAAACGAGAAAGAAACTAGACGAACATTATTATGAATTGTTGGAAGTGCTTCATGAGCAAGGGACAAAGATGGATCCAATAGAACTTCGTCAACCTCACAAGGAAATGGTAAAGTACGGGCGGTTTATGGGAGTACCTTTCATGGACCGATACCCAGAATTTCCATTATTTGTCCAAACAGTGACGCTATTGATTCTAATAGCTTCTTCAATAGTGGATTGGTGTATACGTCATATCCACCAAATAGGGCAATTATTGAAATTGTGGTAGGGATTGCGAATATCCAGAATGAACGGAAACGATATCTTAAATACATCTTTCCATTGTCACTGATACGGTATCTGTTTTTGAAGTATGGAGATATTTCAATTAAGTTGTATCTTCTTAAAAATTTTCGCCTGTCTTTGAAAGTGGCGTTATAACCAATTCCAATCAGGTGCACTCTTATAAGTATTAAATATTCCGGAACAGAAAGTAACAAATCTTTATAGGTTAAATTGCTCATGAAAATTTCTCCTTCGCATTTTAGTAAGGAGATTATAGCACGAAAAAAGGTGGACGTGTTGGTTTATCTGAACAAATGTAAATCGGGAAGGAGGTGGAAGGTTGAAAATTTCAAAAAATCGGAATGTATATGAAGAGTAAGGGATTTAATCTTTCAGAGGTTGCAAGAAAAACGGGGCTTGATTACCAATCTCATATAGCCTGCTTGTGGATTTTCATGAATGGCTGCAATGGAAAAGCGAATAAGTAGCAACAAGTACATGCAATAGTGCATAAAGTTTGAAGAAGGAGGGATTTACATGACAAATGTAAGAGTGATAAGACCAGAGCTTACAGAGGAAGAGCGCAAAAAGCGGATGGATGCCATTGCACAGGCGGCAGCTAATTTGTATGTAAATACACAGAGAAGAAAAGAAGCTTTGAAGCGGGATGAGAAAGCTATTTGAAAAGCCGGTATAAAGCCGGCAAAAAGGACAAGCATAAGGAGAATGAAATGAGAAAAGCGAAAGAAATAATGCTTTCTGTACTGACAGCCGCTTTCGCCATGCTGGCAGGAGCAGCCTGTTACCACCAGGTCTTAGCGGCGGACAAGCCCGTCATGGAAGTTGCACCGG
>N._stephensi_709_foregut__coassemble_619_pt1 | contig 12513 bp, 12 predicted proteins | sample N__stephensi_709_foregut__metabat2_low_PE_012 | metagenome-assembled genome bin N | reverse complement strand
AGGCAAGAAACCTGTTGGGGCTTGTCTATTTTGAGATGGGAGAAACAGTCGCTGCGTTGAGCGAATGGGTCATCAGTAAAAATATCCGTTCCCAGAAGAATATAGCGGACGATTATATCAATGACGTACAGTCCAATCCCACCCGGTTAGAAACCATTAACCAGACGGTTAAAAAGTATAATCAGGCGCTTGCTTACTGCTATGCGGAAAGCAGTGATTTGGCGATTATACAGTTAAAGAAGGTGGTTTCCCTAAATCCCCGGTTTGTGAAGGCGCACCAGCTTTTGGCGCTTTTATATATGAATGCCGAGGAATGGGAAAAGGCGCAGCGCATTTTGCGTAAAAGCCTCAAAATAGATGTAAATAACACGACGACCCTGCGATACCTGAAGGAAGCGGAGTTTATGCTTGAGGGGGATGAAACGGCAGGCGCCAGAAAGAAAAAGTCCAATATCTCAAAGGATGCGGTTTCTTACCAGAGCGGAAATGAGACTATTATCCAGCCTATCAGCCCCAAGGAGCCTATTGTGGGTGTATCCACGATTCTAAATGTTGTAATCGGAATGGTAATCGGTCTTGCGGTGTGTTATTTTCTGGTAGTTCCGGCAAGGGTGCAGTCGGCGAATACGGAGGCGGACGAAAGAATCCGGATTATCAGTGAAAATTCTGACGAGAAAACGGCGCAGATTACGGATTTGGAACAGCGGGTGGAAGCGCTTACCGATGAAAACACCAAGCTGCAGGAGCAGATTGTTTCCTATACGGGAGAAGGCGGCGCCCTACAGACGGTGGACGGACTTTTAGAAACGGCGAGAAAGTATATCCACAATCCTGAGGAGTTAGACGAGGTTTCCGATGATCTTTACGGGCTGGACCGGACCTATGTGGAGAATGGGGCTTCGGCGGCTTATAAGGCGCTTTACGAGGAGCTACTTGCCCAGGTAGGGGAAAAGATTGCGGACGACTGCTTTAAAGAAGGGACTGCCTTAAAGAACCAGGGGGATTATTCCGACGCCATAGAATTATTGGAGAAGGCGTGGTATTTCCGGAATACCGATGCGGAAATTCTGTATGTTCTTGCAGAAACATATCAGGAAGCGGAGAATATGGATAAGGCGCTGGAATTATATAATCAGCTGATTACTTCCTTTGCGGATTCTGAATATGCGGATATGGCGCAGCAGAATATTGCTGACGCTGCGACTCCGGAAAGCCGTGGGGATTCAGAGGAAAACGGGGATGAGACAGGCGGAACCAATCCGTAGCGGCAGGAGCAAAAACCTGTCAGTAACGGCATGACATAAAAAACGACAGATTTGGTATAAAGCATACAAAAGAGGACATAATAAGACTATGTTCTCTTTTTTATGCGTTTTTATAAATTGGTAAAAGCGGGAGGAAGAAAGGATGGAAAAAATGTTTGTGGTAAAGGGGAACTGCCTGACCATTACAATGCCGGAGGAAATGGACCACCATAAGGCGGAAGAAATCAGGGAAGGAGCGGACGGTTATCTTTTGACGGGCAGGGTGCAGCACGTTATATTTGATTTTTCCGACACGAAATTTATGGACAGCTCAGGCATCGGCGTCATTGCAGGAAGATATAAAAAGGTTTCCTGTTATGGGGGGAAGGTTGTGGCGGTTCATGCAAATCCCAGAATCCGTAAAATCATTATGCTTTCGGGATTGACGGATTTGATAGAAATGGTTGATTAGGAGGAGAAAAATGGTAAAGCAGAAAGAAGCATGGAATAACGGATGGCAGATGAACCGGGAAGAGGCGGTTAACAGAATGGAATTAAAGCTTATGCCCCTTTCGGAAAACGAAGGCTTTGCGAGGGTGGCGGTGGCAGCCTTTATGACCCAGTTAGACCCAACCTTAGAAGAGGTAGAGGATGTGAAAACTGCGGTTTCAGAGGCGGTAACAAACTGCATTATCCATGGATATGAAAATAAAGGGGGAGATGAGCCTATTGTCATAGAAGCTTATCTGACCCGCAGACGGATACATATCAGGATAGAAGACAGGGGCGTTGGCATTGAGAATATAGGAAAAGCCATGGAGCCTTTGTTTACCACAAAGCCGGAGCTGGAACGCTCGGGAATGGGGTTTGCGTTTATGGAAGCATTTATGGATGAACTGCATGTGGAATCAGTGCAGGGAAAAGGCACAGTAGTTTACATGAGTAAACAGATTGGCGGGCAGTAGCTTATGGACCCTACGACGCAGTTGTTGATACAGGCGAAGAAGGGCGATAAAGATGCCAGGGACATACTTGTGGAAAAAAATCTGGGGCTGGTCCGTTTTATTGTAAAGCGTTTTCAGAACCGCGGCTACGACATGGAGGATTTGTTCCAGATAGGGTGCATTGGTCTGGTAAAGGCAGTGGACCAGTTCGATATGGAATATCACGTAAAATTTTCAACCTATGCGGTCCCTTTAATTACAGGGGAAATCAAGCGTTTCTTACGGGACGACGGCATGATAAAAATATCACGCAGCCTGAAGGAAAACGCTTACCGCATTAAACAGGCGGCGGATTCCATTGCACAGGAATACGGCAGGGAGCCAGCCATGAAGGAGTTAGAGGAAGCGACAGGGCTGAAAAAGGAAGAGATAGCCATGGCTTTAGAGGCGAATGTGGAAATTGAATCCATTTACAGAACGGTTTACCAATCGGACGGCAATGAAATTTATCTGGTGGATAAAATTGTGAAAGGCGGGGAAACAGGCGCTCTTTCCAAGGGGGCGGCGGATGCGGAAAAAGAACGGCTTTTAGACCATATGCTCATAAAGCAGCTGATGGATCAATTAGAAGGAAGGGAAAAGGAAATCATACGCTTGCGCTTTTTTGAGGATAAGACCCAGACGGAGGTGGCAAGACTTTTAAATATGAACCAGGTGCAGGTGTGCAGGCAGGAAAAGAAAATTCTCATAAAGCTGCGCGCCATGGCAACCCAGGGCAGCTAAGATGCTTTAAGAAAGGAATGTGGGTCGGGACTCTTGACAAAAGCCTTAATTGTTTGTAAGGTGTATAGGCTGAGAGGAGATTTGTATGAAAGCGCTGATTTTTGAATGCGCCGTGGATGCGGCTTTAGACAGTATCAAAATATTGCCCTTTTTATTTCTGGCTTATCTTGTGATGGAATATGTGGAACACAGGCTGGGGGAGCGCTCAAAGGATATTATCCGTAAATCAGGAAAATTTGGTCCTTTATGGGGAGCAGTCTGCGGAGCATTTCCCCAATGCGGCTTTTCGGCAGCGGCGTCCAATCTCTATGCGGGAAGAATCATTACCATGGGAACGCTTTTGGCAATCTATTTATCTACTTCCGATGAAATGCTGCCGATTCTGATATCAAAGCAGGCGCCGGTTCCGGCGATGCTTAAAATTCTTGGTATAAAGGTTTTTATCGGTATGGCGGCAGGCTTTTTGGCGGACTGGATTTGGGCGGGGCATCGGAAAATCCGCGCCTATGCGGAAAGACCTCATGCTGATGAAAAATTTCATATTGACCAGATTTGCGAAAATGAAAATTGCAGATGTGACGACGGCATTCTGAAATCCGCCTGCAAGCATACCCTGCATATATTTTTGTTTATTCTGCTGATTACCTTTCTGTTCAATCTGTGCATTGAGCTTATTGGCAGCGGGAACATTGAACATTTTATATTAAATAAGCCCTTTGTGGGCGTGGCGCTGTCAGCCCTTATCGGTCTGATTCCTAATTGCGCGGCTTCCGTTATTATTACAGAGCTTTATCTGAAGGAAATAATAAGCTTTGGCGCCATGATGGCGGGGCTTTTGGCAGGCGCAGGCGTAGGTCTGATTGTGCTTTGCAGGGTAAATGAGGACGTAAAGGATAATCTTAAAATAATTGGATTGTTGTATTTATGCGGTGTTATAGGCGGGCTTCTCCTGGAGGTGTTGGGAATATCCGTAAGCCTTTGAACATAAGCCCTTTGGCAGGACGCCCTGGGAAATAAAGGACTGTTCAGCAATTTGGAAATATGCTATAGTTATGTGTATAATCATGTTGCAATAGGATGAAAAATAAAGATACGAAGGCGGGGTCTGATATGAAGGGTAAAGGAAAGAAAAGACGCATTTTATGTCTGCTCCTTACATGCTGTGTACTGTTAACAGGATGTTCGGGGCTTTCTTTTGGTAAATCAGAAAGAGAACGGTTTGACGAGTATACCGAGGGAATGTTTAAGGAAGAAATTGTACAGAATACTATAAATCTGCATTATACGCTGGCTTATCCTGAAAACTACGGGATAACAGATTATGATATTTCCCTGGGAGAGCTTTCCATGGAGGAGTTAGAGCAGGCTAAGGACGATTTGGAGAAGATGAAAAAGGAGCTGGAGTCCTTTAACAGGGAAAGGCTGGATGATGACCAGAAGCTGACCTATGACCTTTATATGGATTATGTGGATACGGAGCTTCCGGTAGCGGATTTATATTTATATGCGGAATTTTTAAGTCCCCTAAAGGGATATCAGTCAAGTCTTCCGGTTCTTCTTGCGGAATATACCTTCCGGACGGAGAGGGATATTGAAGACTACCTGGCGCTTCTTGAACAGATCGACGATGTATTCGGAGATATTATGGTGTTTGAAAAGGAAAAGGCGGATGCAGGGCTTTTCATGCCGGATTTTGCCATAGAGGGCACCATAGAACAGTGTGAGCAGTTTATTGAGGATCCGGAAAACAATTATATGATAGAGGTGTTTGATGATAAAATTGACGCTTTTAGCGGCTTGTCCGAGGAAGAGAAAGCGGATTATAAGGAAAGAAATAAGACGCTGATAACGACAGAGGTTATAGACGGTTACCGGATGCTGATAGATGAGTTGACCGCATTGAAGGGAAGCGGCGTCAATGATAAGGGGCTTTATTATTATGACGACGGGATTGAATATTATGAGTATCTGATACGTACCAGTGTGGGAACCGACGTTCCGGTTGAAAAGCTGCAGGATAGAACATGGGATTATATCATATCCTGTTTTACAAATATGTATGAATGTATGGAAGAAAATCCCGACGTACTTGACGCACTGGATGATTATGCCTATCCGTTGACGGATCCGGATGAAATCATGCAGGATTTGATGGAAAAAACAAAAGAGGATTTTCCGGCGCCGCCGGAGGTGGATTATACCATCAAATATGTCCATCCTTCCATGGAGGAGCATGAAAGTCCGGCGTTTTATCTGACTCCGCCTATTGACGATATAGAAAATAATGTGATTTACATTAACCGGAAGGATATGGACGAAGAAATTTATACCACCATTGCCCATGAGGGTTATCCGGGGCATCTCTACCAGACGGTGTCCACGTCGGAGCATGGGCTGCCTCTTGCGCGCAATATGTTTTCTTATTCCGGCTATTCCGAAGGATGGGCAACCTATGTGGAAATGTATTCCTATGGCATCAGCGGGCTTGACGAGGACGTAGCCAATATCCTTTCATGGGACAATGGCGTTAATCTGGCTATTTCCGCATATATTGATATGGGGATTCACTATGACGGATGGGATGTGGATGATGTAGAGGAATTTCTTGGCTATTTCGGTATTGACGACGGACAGGCGGCAAAGGAAATTTATGAGCTGATAGTGGAGGAACCCTCCTATTACCTGACCTATTTTATCGGGTATCTGGAATTTCTGAATCTGCGGGATAAAGCGGAGGATAAACTGGGAGAAGACTTTTCATTAAAGGATTTCCATCAATTCATTATCGAAATCGGACCGGCGCCCTTTTATATTATCGAGGATTGGATGGACGATTGGATTAGGAAACAAAAATAACGGATATAGGAAACAAAGGATTTTGGGATTTAGCACCCTGACGGGATAAGGAGGCTCCAAAATCCTTTTTGTTTTCTGAAAAAGGATTTTTGTATAGGATTTGAAATTCTTGGAAAACTATTAGAAAAAATTCTGGAGATGGTAAAAAACGGTGGATATTATTTATATGAACTTAAGCCCCAAGATGCAAAGTACCAAAAGCGCCATTACGGCGGAAGATGTGGCTGAAATAACCGGGAGAAACCGGGAAGTAGTGGAAAAGGCAAGGAAAACCCAGGTCTATGAATTTGCGCAGGACCATACTAGGCGGATTATCAGTCAGTTAAAGGTAATCAGCTGCATTGAAAAAACATGTCCTTCGGCAGCAGTCATACCTTTAGGGGCGCAGGAAACTATTTTGGAATATTCCTCCGCTCCAAAGCGCAATAAAGCGTGGGAAATCCTGAAGGTTATTTTTGTTGCCTGCGTCAGCTTCTTTGGAACGGGATTTACCATTATGGCATTTCATAATGATATTGGAATCCGGGAGGTTTTTGAACAGATTTCTTCCCTGGTTACGGGAGAAGCGGGAAAAGGAATGCTGACCATAGAAATTGCTTATTCGTTAGGGCTTGCGGTGGGAATTATCGTGTTCTTTAACCATATTGGTAAGCGTAGGCTTACTCATGACCCGACGCCGATAGAGGTGTCTATGCGCAAATACGAAGATGATGTAAATAATACGCTGGCGGAAACATGGGACAGGGAGGGAAAGACCATTGATGCTCCTTAGATATTTATTGCTGGCGGCAGCAGGAGCGTCCTTTGGCGCTTTGGCGGCAGCAGGTGTATTTACCGTTTTGGTGGCGGTAGGGCTGGTACCCAGATTTGCAGGGAAAACCTGTACGGCGGACCATATACTTTTTTATGAAAGCTGCGTGGTTTTGGGAACGATTACCGGTATGCTTTTCAGCATTTTTGAAAAGCTGCATCAATACAGCAGTATGGTATTGGAGCTTTTAGCGCCGGCAGCGGAAAGCGTTATGGGATTTTTTACGGGGTGTTTTGTTGGATGCCTTGCTTTATCCATTGCGGAAATGCTGGATTCCGTTCCGATTTTTGCCAGAAGGGTACGGCTGAAATGGGGAATCGGCATCGCCATATTCATGGTGGCGCTGGGAAAGATGGCGGGGGCGCTGCTTTACTTTTTGAAGGGAATAGAATGATTTTAGGAAGGAATGGAAAAGATGACAAAAAAAGAATTGGAACAGGAAAAACAAAAAGAATATGATGAGCTGGTAAAGCAGGTAACACCCAAAAACAGCCTTTTGCTTCAAATGTGCAAGGCGTTTCTGACGGGAGGCGTTATCTGCACCATTGGACAGGGAATTTTAGAGGCGGCAAAATCCATGGGGCTTGATAAGGACATGGCGGGAACCTGGTGCTCCCTTTTGCTGATTTTATTAAGCGTGGTGCTGACAGGCTTAAGCCTTTACCAGCCTATTGCAAATTTTGGCGGAGCGGGCGCTCTTGTCCCCATTACGGGGTTTGCCAATTCCGTATGCGCTCCGGCTATTGAGTTCCAGGCGGAGGGACAGGTTTTCGGCGTAGGGGTAAAAATATTTACCATTGCAGGACCGGTCATCCTTTACGGCATCTTTACAAGCTGGCTGTTAGGATTGGTTTACTGGTGCGGCATGATGTTAGGAGTGGTGTCATAAAATAATAAAAATGATTTTCCACATAAGGGGGCTGTTCAGTTTTCCATAACATTAAATTGACATTAAAAACATGATTTACTATAATTCTAAATATAAAGTGGGGTTATGATGGATATGGGGAAGACATTAGGAGCAGGCAGGAAAAAGGAATGGACATTTGGGGGGACTTAATTGAAAAAGTTTTTTAAAAAGATAGAGGAACGCTCCATTATATTTTGGGGAAATATGGCGCTGCTTCTCTTGGTAGTTGCGATTGCGGGAGTCAGTCTGCTTTCCACCAGACGGATTCTGGTTGATAATGCGAAAAAAACCGGAGCAGAAATCGCAAAGAGCTATAGAATGGAGGAAGAGCGGAATCTGGAATTATACCAGTCGCTGCTTATGGCAGGCTCCCAATATGTAGAAGGAATGGTGGAACGGAAAGAGGACGACGCATATATTGCAGCGTGGCTTGAGGACTATCTGGGAAAGCTTGCAGGCGTTACCGGTATGGAGCGGGCGACGCCCTGCGCGGTGGTAAACGGAAAGATAATGACAGCAGGCGCAGACGCCTATGAATATGATGAAAGGGATTTGGAAGAGCTTCCATGGTACGGGAAGGCGCTTGATGCAGAGGGGGAAATTATTTATACGGATGTCTATACGAATCCTGACCGCAACGGGCAGATTGTTACCATAGCCAAGGAATGCGGGGATGGGGAAACGGCTATTGCCTTTGATATCAGCCTGGAGAAGTTCAGGATTTATGACAATTCCCAAAGTCTTCCGGAGAACAGTGTTTATTTTCTGTGCGATTCCGGCGGGAACCTTTTGTATGAGCAGACTGCCCCGGATTTTGAAGGAGATATAAAGGAAAGCAGTTTTTATGACTTATACCTGCGGATTGCAGACGGGGAGTTTGCAGACGGGAACCGTTATTACTATGCCGCAAATGGGGAAAGTATGACGGTTTACTATGAAAAAGAGCCTAACGGCTGGCTGTCGGTTTTTTTGATTTCCAATTCTTATCTGATGGATAGATGGGAAATGGTTATCAGCCGTTATATCGGTGTATTTCTGCTGGTTTTATGGATTATTGTTTTTATGTGGATGCGGCAGAAGCAGATAGAGAACAGCAAAAGGCATATGGATGAAACCATACAGATTTTGGGAAATTCCTATTATGCTTTCTATCGGGTCAATATCGAAAAGGAAACCTATGAAATGATAAAAGGAGCCGAATATGTCAACGACGTCCTGCCGCCGAAGGGCAGGTACGAGGATCTTCTGGATATATTTGAAAGATTGATTCATGAGGAAGCCGTTGAGAAATTTGTAGAGAGCTTTTCAATCAGAAACGTCAGGGAACAGATTCAAAGCGGTGTGACGGATTTTGGCGGAGATTTCCAGAGGATTTTTGGAAATGAATGGAAATGGGTTAATTTACATATTTTGTATGCACCTTCCATTTGCAAGGATGAGGTGGTTTTGTGCTGCCGCCAGGTAGAGGAAGAGAAACGGCAGGAGCTGCAGCATCTGACTCTTTTAGAGGATTCCTTAAAGGCGGCGTATGCCAGCGACGAATCCCGGAAGCGTTTTTTCTCCGGCATCAGCCATAATATGAGGACGCCCTTAAACATCATTATTGGCATGTCAGAGGTGGCGGGGAAGTATCTTGACGATAAAGAGCGGTTGGAAAATTATCTCCAAAAGATTCATTATTCCAGCAAACAGCTGCTGGAGCTCATTAACCATATTCTGGAGATGTCCAGACTTGACCAGGGAATGTATTTGGAAAATGAGCCTTTTCATCTCAGGGAACAAATTGAAAAGAGTGCAGAGGCTTTTATTGCGCAGGCGGAAAAGGAAAAGAAGGACCTGCAGTTTACATACAATATGAAGCATGGGGAGGTGTGCGGCGATACAACGAAGCTTGACCGGATTGTGAATAATCTCCTATCTAACGCCCTGTTTTTCACAAAGGAGGGAGACCGTATAGCGGTAACCGTAAATGAAATATATAATCAGAAATATACCAAATACCAGCTTGTTGTCTCGGATACCGGCGAAGGCATGGACACAAAGGTGCTGGAACAGATGGATTTATCAGATATGCAGGAGGGGAATTTTGCTTCTCTGGGCATGGGAGAGCTGGGAATGCTGATTGTCAGAATTGTTGTGTCCCTGATGAACGGCGAAATTGATGTGGAAAGCGCTCCGGGGGAAGGAACCACAGCGACGGTTACCCTGCCCTTTGAAACAACCGCTATACAGGATACAGACGAAAGTAAAGAAGTCAATGAAGAAGAGTTTGAGCTGAAGGGGAGACGGATTCTGTTAGCCGAGGATTACGAGCTGAATATGGAGCTTGCCACTGATATTCTGACGATGTGCGGGGCGGAGGTTGCGCAGGCAAAGAACGGAAAAGAGGCTGTAGATATTTTTGCGGCTTCCGATGAATTTTTCTTTGACGCCATACTGATGGATATGCAGATGCCGGTCATGAACGGCTGTGAAGCGACTGAGGCAATCAGAATGCTTGAACGGGCGGATGCGGGACTTGTCCCGATTATAGCTGTTACAGCTAATACATTTGCAGAGGATATTTCCCGTACTACCAGGGCGGGAATGAATGCACATATTGCAAAACCTATTGATATCAAGATTTTGTGCAAGACATTGATGAACTTATTAGGCGACCGGACGGAATGATGAGGAAGACGGTCACGGAAAGGAGAAGTATGAGAGACAAACTGTTAATTGTGGATGATGTGGAAGTAAACAGGGAAATTCTAAAGGAAATGCTACAGGATGAGTATAAGATTATGCAGGCGGCGGATGGGGAAGAAGCGCTGGACATAATCGGAGAACACCAGACGGAAATTGCTGTTGTTCTTCTGGATTTGATTATGCCAAAGAAGGATGGCTACGAGGTGTTGGAAGTACTAAAGAAAAACCGATGGATGGATAATATAGCGGTATTGATTATCAGCGGAGAGTCCTCCATAGAAACTGAGAGCAAGTGCTTTGATTATGGGATATCCGATTTTATCAGAAAACCTTTTGACAGTAACCTGGTAAGGCAGAGAATCAGAAATGTTGTGGAATTGTTTTTGTACAAGAATCATCTGGAAGACAAAATTGAGGAGCAGACAGAGGTTTTGAGAAAGCAGTATAAGGTGCTGCACAGGCAGGCGGAGGAGCTGCGCGAGAATAAATATAAGATTATTGACATTCTGGGTACCGTGGTGGAGTACCGTAACTTGGAAAGCGGGGAACATATTAACAGGGTAAAGGGATTTACGAGGATTCTGGCTGAAGAGATGATGAAAGAATTTCCTGAATACGGCTTGAGGATGGCGGATGTGGAAATGATATCCCAGGCGGCTTCCCTTCACGATATTGGGAAAATTGCCATACCCGACAATATCCTGTTAAAGCCGGGGAGGCTGACAAAGGAAGAGTTTGATGTGATGAAAACCCATACAACTAAGGGATGCGAGATTTTAGACAGCATAGAGGGTGCATGGGATGAAAATTATGGAAAGGTCAGCTATGAAATCTGCAGGCATCATCATGAAAGGCATGACGGAAGAGGGTATCCCGACGGATTGAAGGGGGATGAAATCCCGATTTCAGCCCAGTTAGTTTCCGTCGCGGACGTATATGACGCCCTGGTAACGGAGCGGGTGTATAAGAGCGCCTTTTCCAAGGAGGAGGCATTCCGTATGATTCAGAACGGGGAGTGCGGCACCTTTTCCCCTAAGCTGTTAAAATGCTTCGAGAATGTGCGTAAGGATTTTGAGGAGCTGGCGGACAGGCAGAAATAGGAATTGCAAAAAATAGTTTCTAAAAAAGCAAACGGCATAAAAATAAAAGGAAATGGAGAGAAAAAAGTGGAAATTGGCAAATATATCGATTTGGAAGATGCATCAGAAAGATTTATGAAAAATGACGAATTGTTTAAAAAGTTTTTATTTCGATTTCCGGCGGAGACGGGTTTCCACGAATTATTCAGCCTTTTAGAAGAAGGAAAGGCGGAGGAAGCTTTTAAGCTGGCGCATTCCTTAAAGGGAGTAACGGCGAATCTGGCGTTAAAATCCCTGAACGAGGCGTTAAAGCCCATATCGGATATCCTGAAGGCAAAGACTTTGCCGGGGGAGGCGGAAATCAATAGATTGAAGGACGCCTATGAGGAGGTCCTTCAGTTGATTGTGGAAATCCAGCTGGAGGGAAAAACATTGCTTGCCTGAAATGTATATTTTTCCCATTTATTGTAAATACTGTTACCAAATAGGAAGGAGGAGCAGTATTTTATGGGTAATTCAAATATGCCGATGGGATTTACTTTTTCCATGTCCTCGAATGAAAAGGCAATGAATAACTTCGCGAGGATGAGCGAGGAGGAACGGGCGCAGGTTATACAAAAGGCGCGGAATGTGTCTTCCAAGCATGAGATGGAGAAGTTGATAAAGGATTTGGGAGAAAAAGAGAAGTTTTTTTAGAAGAGACGGGGCGCGTTGTCCGCGCAAAGGAATGCGGCGACCCGCCCCGCACTCTTTTGCACGGACAACGACGCCCCTCACTGTAAAAAACGGCTTGGAGAGCTTGGGAAATGTAATTTTTCCGGGCTTTTGTTTTTGGTTATTTTTCCTCTGTTACTTTTGGTTTTTTCGGTGTTGACAGAATGGTGTTTTTGTAATAGTATGTATTTAGTATTGCTAAATAGGTGGTGGTGGATTGCAGGGGCGTTATGAACAACAGATGAAAAAAGGGGTTTTGGAAATGCTGGTATTGAAGCAGCTCGAGGAGGAAGAGCGGTATGGATATCAGTTAATCAGCCGGTTGGGAGATAAGAGCGGGGGAATGTTTGCTTTGAAAGAGGGGACGCTTTATCCGATTTTATACAGGCTTGAGGATGACGGGCTGGTGGTAAGCCGGTGGAGTCAGCCTCAGGGGAAGGAAGTTTCCAGGAAGTATTATGCGATTACGGAAGAAGGGAAAGAG
>N._stephensi_709_foregut__coassemble_599_pt1 | contig 12728 bp, 12 predicted proteins | sample N__stephensi_709_foregut__metabat2_low_PE_012 | metagenome-assembled genome bin N | reverse complement strand
CTCGGTCTGTATGAGTGGATGAAGCAGTTTTCCATGACCTATGCCGTCATCATAATCGCTTCCGCCATAGTGTATATCATGCCGGGAGTGGCGCACCATGTATTCTGCGGCATCCTGGAATGGTTTTACATACGGTTGGGCAGGACGGAAGAGGTACGCAAGGCAGTAGTGGAATTTTTCAAAAAGACTTTGATAACCATGTATGTCTGCTATGCCGGAACGGCGGTTTTTGCCATAGCCTTTCTAATTGCCGTGGCAACGGGACAGACCTCCCTTCCCTGGTGGGGCTGCATCTTCAACGTCCTGCCCCTCTTTATTATCCTTACGCCCCTTAAAGTGCCGGGAGCGGGCAATATTGCAGGCGCGGTCATGTTCTTTGGATTATTCCTGTTACTATAGCTGCTGTTTTAAGCATTGGTTTAAGCGCTGTAAAAAAGTCCTGGGAAGAGGGAGGCGTTAAGCGTGAAATTTCATGAATTTGGAACAGAAAATGAAAAAACATTGGTATTGCTCCATGGAGTAGATACGACTTGGAAGATAAGTTTTGGAAAGTTTATTGAGCTTGCGCAGAAGGAATACCATATTATTGCGGTTGCAGAGGACGGTTTTAATCCTGATGAACCGAATATAGATGCAGTTTCCGTAACAGAAGAAGCGGGTAAGGTTACAGAGTATCTGGTGGAAAAATTTAATGGCAGAGTCGATATCATTCTGGGGCAGTCCTGGGGCGGGATGGTTATGACGGAAATTCTTCTGGATTCCAGGATTTCTGTACATACGGCGATAGCAGACGGATTTACGATTTTAGAGTTTCCCAATTTCAAATTCGATATTACCAAGCGGATTGTAGCCGGAGCAATAGCGTCCTTTGAATTTTTTGCTTTCCGGAGGATGAACAGAAGGTTTCTGGCAAAGCTGGTTGGATTAAACAGCGTGGAAGAATTGGAAGGGATGCTCTATACCCGGATGTCTAAAGCCACTCTTTATAATCTGGAATATTCTTTGATGCCCTATCGTTACAAATACGAAGCATTTAATTTTTCGGACACCTATTTATGGCATGGCGAAAAGGAACCAGGATTAAAAACAGTAAGAAGAAAGGTAGACCGTGGGAAATATCATTTCCAGCACAAGGTATTTGCAGGGATGGGGCACGGTTCATTGTTGTTACAGCCCGACAGGCTGATTGAAGAAGTAAATCTGGCTTATCACGGATATAAAGAGCCTCTTTATCAGGGGATGGAAGGAGAGAAGGAGAACGAGATGGAATTACAGTTAGGAGATGTACAGAAAACGGCGTTGATTCCCCTTGCGGTCAGGGCGAATGAAACCCAAAGGAAAAACGCGCGTATTCATGATGAAAAAGCGGTGGAGATAATAAAGACCTTAGGGGTTGACACGAAGGATTTGGATAAATTCTTTTCCCATGAAGGCGTGGTGGCAAGGACGATTCTGTTTGATAATGCCGTGAAGAAACTCCTTAAAAAATATCCGGATGCGGTCTGCGTCAATTTAGGCTGCGGTCTGGATGACCGTTTTTCGCGGGTGGACAACGGAAGAGGCAGGTGGTTCAACGTGGATTTGCCGGATTCCATAGAAGTGAGGAAGAAGGTTTTTAAAGAAACAGAGCGCGAGCGTATGATTGCGGGCAGCGTCCTGGAAGAGGAATGGATGAAGAATATTCCGAAAGGGGATGTCACAATCGTCATTGCCGAAGGGCTGCTTATGTATTTTTCAAAGGAGCAGGTCGGGACAATCCTGCATAATATCTCCGGTAATCTGGGGAGAGGATTCCTTCTTGCGGAGCTGATGCATCCCAAAATGATGAACGAGAAAAGACATGATACGGTAAAGCATACCGATGCGAAATTCGGCTGGGGGACTGTGACGGGAAAGGAACTGTCAGAGCTTTGCCCGGAGTTTAAGCTGGTAAAGGAGCAGAGCTTCTGGGAGGAGATGAAAAAATATACCCTTGTGGGGAAGCTTGGCAGTGTACTGGCAAAGAGCTTAAATAACAGGATTGCCATTTATAGATGGGGGAAATGATTATGCGAATGATTGAAAGCAAATATGGGGCATCCTATAAGCGGGAGATGGAAAAAGCTTTTAAAGAATCTGAGGTCAATGCCCTGTGGGAAGCTGCTGAGGATGCATTCCAGAAGCTTCTGAAAGAGAATCCGGGACAGCCTAAAGCCGTTGCAAGGCATACGCATATCAGCATTTTCCCGGCAATAGCAGTTTACAAAACGGTTGCTGCAAAATATCCGGATAAGGCAATGATGATATTGGAAAACGGTGCGGCGGCAATATCAAAGGCTGCCGGGGAAAAATATGCGAAACTCTTGAAAATTCCGGGGATAAAAATGATTTTTCTGAACATTTTTTCTAAAGGCGTAAAGAAAGGGTTTGGTCCTGACGCCGGATTTGCCCATGAGTTTATAGTAAACTCTGACAAAGCGCTGGCGTTCAATGTAACAAAGTGCCCCTATCAGCATTATTGCAAGAAGTATGAATGTCAGGAAATTGTTCCTGTATTTTGTAAAAATGATGAATATGCGTACGGGAATCTGCCCCATATCCGATTCATCAGGACACAAACATTAGGGAATGGCGGGGAGTGTTGTGATTTTAGATTTGAACGCTGATACCATAAGTGCAGTCCGGGGCGCATGGAACCTAAAGAAACGGATTGCATGTGCGGAGGAAATCCGGCACGAGCCTGAAAAATGTTTTAAGTAAAAAAGGGACGGCTGGAAAAGAGACGGCTGTTATTTCCCATTGACAATCTATGGCGCAAGGGATATACTGTGTTTTAGATTAGTGGCAACTAACCAATAGCTGCCACATTTATTAAGATTAGAAGTTAGTCAAAACTAATGAAAGTTAGCGAGCGATTAACACGGAGGAGCGCATTGGTTAGCAGCATGTACAAGGCAAGTCTGGGGATGGAAATGATATGCAGCGGATGGATTACAATTTTAAGGACCACGGTTTTGTGGGGCATATGTCAATACCGGAGCGCTTTAACGGTCACGGCGTAATTGTCATTATGGGCGGGGAGAAGAGTCTGCTTCCCGGGACGCTCATAGCGGACCGCTTTGCAGACTATGGCATCATGGCGCTTTCTGTCTCCCTGTTTGGAGCGAAGGGGCTTGGAAACGGTGCGAACCGGATTCCCGTGGATATGTTTATTCCGGCGGTTAAGGTTTTGCAGGAAAAGGGCTGTGCATCCATCAGCGTCTACGGTATGTCCATGGGGTCTATATTTGCCGCCCTTGTTGCCCGTTATGTGGGCGGAATTGATAATATTATTTTGTGCTCGCCCACCCATGTCCCCTTTGAAGGCTCGGAGGATAAAAAATCAAATACAAGAAGAAGCGTCGCCACATGGCAGGGCAGGGATGTTCCCTTTGTAAGCCTTGATTTTGCCGCACGCAAAATGAACCGCTACTATTTCGATAAAGAAGCAGGGCGCAGGGTAATGGGAATGTGGATTGCATACAGGGACGCTTACCGGGATAAAGAGGCGGAAGCAAAGGCTGACTTAAAGCTTTGGGAGAGCGGTGCAAGAATCCTGTTGATTGCAGGGACGCAGGATGAGGCATGGCCTTCGGATTATTCCGTCAGGTATATAGAAAAGCAGTTGGAGGCAGTGGGATATAAAAAGGATTATAAAGCATACATTTACCCATACGGAAGCCATTTAATCGGTATGATGCCGAACAGGAAAAGGGAGAAAAAGCTGTATGGGCTGCTTCCCGTCATCGGTCTTGTATACAAAACCCTGGGCAGGCATAAAAAGGAGTGCCTGGATGCCTTTGAAAAATCGGAGAAGGAGATTATCCGGTGGATATTGTACGATACACATAACATTCCGTAAAAAATAAATGGTTATGCTTTAAGAAGCACGAGGAGGATAAAATGCTGGTTGAATTTAAAGATGTGGTTAAAACCTATGGAACGGGAGAGGGCGCCCAGAGGGCGGCGGACCATGTGAGCTTTTCCATTGAGGAGGGCGAATTTGCGGTTATTCTGGGACAGTCCGGAGCAGGAAAGTCCACGGTGTTGAACATGCTTGGCGGCATGGACGTTCCCACGGAGGGAGAGGTCCTTGTGGCAGGGCAGAAGGTGTCAGCGATGAACGATAAGGAGCTTGGGACGTACCGGGCGGACGTCATCGGCTTTGTGTTCCAGTTCTACAATCTCATTCCCAGCCTGACGGCATATGAAAATGTTGCGCTGATTAAGAGTATTGTGAAAAATGCGAAAGATGCGGACGAGCTGTTAAAGCTTGTGGGGCTTTCCCATTGCAGGGATAAATTTCCTTCCCAGATGAGCGGCGGGGAACAGCAGAGGGTGTCCATTGCCAGGGCGCTTGCCAAAAACCCAAAGATTCTTTTGGGGGACGAGCCTACGGGAGCGCTGGATTCAGAGACGGGCATCATCGTTTTGGAGCTTTTGCAGAAGCTTTGCAGGGAGGACGGCAAAACCGTAATTTTAGTAACTCATAATTCCGATATCGCCAGATGTGCGGACAAGGTAATCCGGATGAAAAACGGTAAAATCCGAGAGATTACCAAAAACAGCAATCCGGTTCCCGTTAAGGAGGTGGAGTGGTAATGCTGCTTAGGAAAATGCTTCGTGAGACGAAGAAGGACTGGGTGCAGGCTGCTTCCGTATTTCTTTTATCCCTTCTTGCGGTCATGATGTTCTGTACTTTTGAGGGGCATGTGCTGGCACAGCATGAGGCGCGCGCCGCTTTCCATGAGCAATGCGCCCTTTCGGATATCTGGATGTATGGGGAAGGCTTTGACGGGGACGATTTAGAGGCGGTACGCAGTCTGGATTTTGTGGAAAGCGCACAGCTTAGGATGTCCGTTACCGGTTCTGCGCCTGACTGCGACGGCGCCCAGGTGGATATTTATCTGGAAAAGGAGAACCTGGTCAATACGCCTTATTACATAGAGGGAGAGGAATTTGACCCGTCGGATACGGAGGGCATATGGCTGACAAACGCCTTTGCCAAGCTTCGTGATATTGAAGTGGGGGATGATTTTACCATTGAATATAACGGCGTTACCTTTACCCGTCAGGTAAAGGGGCTTATAGAAAGTGCGGAATACGAATACCGCCAGGCGGAGGGAGACGCCGATATGTTTTTGGAAAATATCGCCTTTGTTTATATGTCCTATGATGCTTTTCCCATCCGTGAGTATGTGACCCATCTGATTGAGGAAGAAAAAATTACCGCAGAAAGTATTGCGGAAAATTCGGATATCCTGGATGAACGTCTGAAAGTCCTTGAAGAAAACGGAATGGATATTTCGGATATTACGAAAGAAAATTTGCTTTCTTTTGCAGAAAAAATAGAGGATGAAAAGCTGAAAAGCCTGATGCCCTATACGCAGATGCTTATCAGGACAAAGGATGGTTCCGCCCTTTCCAGGGAGGAAGAAATCGGGAAGGCGCTGGATTATGAATATGCGGTTATGGTGGATAAATCCTCGGTGGCGGGGATTGCAAGGCTTGACAGCGAGCTTTCCCAGCATGAATCCTTTTCCTACGTGTTCGTCGTGATTTTTGTGGGTATTGCCGTTTTGGTTATTTCCACCTCCGTCAGCCGTATGGTGGAGCGGCAGCGTACCCAGATAGGGACTATGAACGCCCTGGGGATGAAAAAGTATAAGGTGCTCTTCCACTATGTCAGCAGCAGCTTCCTCTTTTCCCTTTTGGGAGCGGTGGCAGGCGCCCTTGTGGGCAGCTTTGTTTTAAGCCCGGTTATGGTAGGCATGTTTGCAAAGTGGTATATTGTGCCGGGGTTAAAGGCGGGCTTTGACGCCCGTTATCTCCTGGTAGGTGCGGCTGTTGTGGCGGCGTGCGTGCTGTCCTCTTATTTAAGCTGCCACAGGATACTTGGTATAAGGCCTGCCGAGGCGCTGCGTCCGGCGCCGCCTAAAAGCGGGAAACACTGTATTTTTGAAAAGCTTCCCTTCTGGGACCGCCTGGGCTTTATTGCACAGTACAATCTGCGGGATATTTCCAGGGCAAAGCTGCGTGCGGCGATGTGCGTATGCGGCACAGCCATAGGGATGATGCTGATGCTTTACGGAGTAGGGTGTAGTGTCCTGGTGGACGATATGGTTCATATGATATTTCAGGTGCAGTCCGGGGAATGGCAGGTTAAATTTTCCGAGGACGCGCCGGTTTCTGAGCTGGACGCCTATAAGGAGGAGCTTGACGGGGAGTTAGTCATGGTTGGCCAGATAGAGACGGCAATAAAGGAAAATGCAGCTTCGGCGGAGCGGGAAAAGGAAACCCTGACTGTTGTGGAAGGAAAGGGACTTTATAATATACTGGATGCGGATAAAAACGTCCTGTCCTTAGAGCCGGGGAGCGTAGGCGTCAGCCGGAAGCTGGCGGAGGATATGGACATTGAAGCCGGAGATGAAATTTACTGGCATCTGTATACGGAAAATGACTGGCATAAGTCAAAGGTAGGACTGGTTTACCAGAGTAACGAGACTCAGGGGATTACCATGCTCAGGGAAGATTACGAAAAGACGGGCGAGGACTATGTTCCTACATGGATGTTTTCAAATGAGTATCCAAAGGAGCTTGGGGATGAGGATTATGTGGCAGCCGTCAACAGCAGCCAGGAAATAGAGGACGCCTACAGGAAGAGTATGGAGGTCATCAATATCCTGGTATGGTCCATGCTTATCTTTTCGGTGCTGCTCATCCTGGTGGTGCTTTACAATTCGGGAAATCTTTCCTTCCATGAGAGAATCCGGGAATTTGCCACCCTAAAGGTCATGGGAATGCAGTCGGGCAGAATCAGGCGCATTTTAAGCGTCCAGAACCTGTGGCTGTCCCTTGTCGGGATTGTCATCGGCACGCCCTTAGGGAAGCTGAGCCTCAATGCCATGATGAACTCTAACGGAGATAATTTTGATTATAATTTAACCATTGCTCCCTGGTGCTATGGGGTGTCTGCCATCCTGGTGCTGGCGGTTTCGGTGCTCATAAGCTTTTTCTTCTCAAAGAGGATTAAGAGATTGGATATGGTGGATGTATTGAAGGGAGTGGAGTAATATATGGTAACCTTTTTACTTTCATTACTTGCGATAGGCGGCATTACCCTTATGCTGTATTCGGCAGTTGCGCTGGTGCAGGACAAGAGACTGTTCGGGTCTGCGCCCAAGGAGGCGCAGGAACTGATACAGCCCAAACCGGAACGGTTCAAAGGACAGCATTTGTTTGGATGGGCGCTTTTAATCATCAGTATGCTGATGGTTGTGGCAGCTTTGGTTTTGGCTGTATGGGACGGCGTGGGTAACAATTTCGGCTTCTGGAAGTTCTTTGCAAGATTTTTGACCATACTGTATGCCTATAAGGCGTTTGATATGATTTGCTTTGATTACTTACTGCTGACGCGCTCACATTTCTTCCAGCGCTATTATCCCGAAGTAGATGGATGTGACTCGTTTCACAAATATGGTTTTAATTTAAAAAGCCAGATAATCCGCATTATTGTATATCCGTTTATTTGTGCGCTCGCCGCATGGATATGTACGCTGATATGGTAGATATTCCGAAATATAGCTTGACTATTTTTACAAAAGCCATGAAAATAGTAAGTAATTGGAGGTAACGCCTGTGTTGGAAATGAAGACAATAAGACTTTTATATCCGGATTATGTCAGCGGAGGATTGGAAACATATTATTTTGGTGTCAATCTGTTGCAGCATATATTGCCGGTTAATAGTGCCCAGCAGCTTGTGAGGGTTGAAATCACACCGCCTGACGGGACCGGGAAAAATGTGACGAATGGTATTTACGCTGAGGATGAGGTTCTTTCGGGCATGAAAGACGCTCAGAAGAAAATAGAAATGGAAAAACCGGACAGAATCATCACAATCGGCGGGAACTGTATTGTTTCGCTTGTCCCCTTTGATTATCTTCATGGCATATACAAAAATACGGGGATTATCTGGATTGATGCCCATCCGGATGTTTCTACAGTGAAAGACGGCTACCCTAATGCACATGCCATGGTGCTGGGAAGCCTTATGGGGCATGGCGCCAAACAGCTCCGGGCACAGATGAAAAATGAGAAATTTCATGCTGATGAAATCCTCTATGTAGGCTTGCAGCCGCTCCATGATTACCAGCAGGAATTTCTTGATGATGTTGGAGTTGAATATAAGGTACAGGATTAAGGAATTTGTTTCTCTTGAAGAGATAAAGACATTCATGGACAAATTTGAACATATCCTAATCCATTTTGATATAGATGTTTTGGATGAAAATTTCTTTCATTCCACCTATTTTGCAAATCCCGAACTGGTAGGAGATGGTTTCGGTGGCGGAAAAATGAAGCTGGAAAAAGTGGCAGAGATATTAAATTTTATAACGGGCAGCTCGGATGTGGTTGGTTTTACAATCGCAGAATATCTGCCCTTTGATGAGCACAAATTGCAAAAAATGCTCAGTGGATTAAAAATATTTACAGAAAAGGAATGATACGATTCCGAAAAAACAGTGGTAAAACGATTGCAGATTTACCGCTGTTTTTTTAAAAATATATTGACACGACGTCAGGGCAGGCATATAATGATGACACGATGTCAGAATGGAGGTGGAAGATGCCAAAGGGTTCAGTAGAACTGACAAACGCAAGGGAAAACGAAATTATTGATGCCTGTGCAAAGCTGTATGGGACAATGGGTTTTAAAGAAATAACCATAAAGGATATCGGAAATGCAACATCCTTTACACGGACATCAATCTACAATTATTTCCAGACCAAGGAGGAGATTTTCCTTGCCCTGTTAGGGCGGGAATATGAAGCCTGGAACAGGGAGCTTTTGCTGTCGCTTGAAAAAAAGGATACCATGACAAAAGAGGAGCTTGCCCTTCTGTTAGCGGATACGCTTTCTAAAAGGGAGCTTATGTTAAAGCTGCTTTCCATGAATATGTTTGAGATTGAGGAAAACAGCAGGGTGGAAAAGCTGGTGGAGTTTAAGAAAGCCTTCGGCGAAGCCATGGCGCTTGTGGGAAGGTGTTTAGACAGGCTGGAGCAGAAGATGACGGAGGAGGAAAAGAAGAAATTCCGTTATTCCTTTTTTCCTTTTATGCAGGGTATTTATCCCTATGCGTCGCCGACCAAAAAGCAGGAGCACGCCATGGAGCAGGCGGGGCTGGAGTTTGGGTGCTTTAACATTTATGAAATGGTCTATATGACAGCAAAAAGATTGTTGGGAGCGTAAAGAACAGGAGGTAGAAAAATGGCAGTAAAACAAACAGCAGGCAGGACGCAGCTTGGAGAGTTTGCGCCCAAATTTGCACAACTCAATGATGACGTATTGTTTGGGGAGGTATGGGCAAGGGAGGATAAATTGTCCCTCCGTGACAGGAGCCTTGTGACCGTGGTTTCGCTGATGGCGCAGGGACTTACGGATGAATCCTTCAGATACCACCTTATGAGCGCAAAGGCAAACGGGATTACAAAGGAGGAGATTGCGGAAATTGTGACCCATGCAGGCTTTTACTGCGGATGGCCCAAGGCTTGGGCGGTATTCCGCATGGCGAAGGAGGTATGGGACGAAGGGGCTGCTATAGATGACGCTAAGGAAGCCCATGCTAAATCCATGATATTCCCCATTGGCGAGCCTAACGATGCCTTTGCCAAATTCTTTATAGGGCAGAGTTATCTTGCGCCCGTGTCCACGGAGCAGGTGGGAATCTTTAACGTGACCTTTGAACCGGGCTGCCGCAACAACTGGCACATTCACCATGCCGACAAGGGCGGAGGACAGATTTTAATCTGCGTGGCAGGCAGGGGGTATTATCAGGAATGGGGTAAGGAGCCTGTACTCATGACGCCGGGGGATGTGGTTAATATTCCCGTAGGCGTGAAGCACTGGCACGGCGCTGCGCCTGATAGCTGGTTCTCCCATCTGGCGGTAGAGGTTCCCGGCGAGAACGGCTCCAATGAGTGGCTGGAGGCTGTTGATGAGGAAGCCTATGGAAAAATCAGAATGTGAAATTGTCAGCTATGAGGACCGCTATAAGGAGCAGGTCATCAGCCTCATTCTGGGTATCCAGAACGAGGAAGCGGGAATCGGTCTTTTTATTGAGGAACAGCCGGACCTTCTGGATATACAGGAATCTTATGAAAAGGATGGCGGTCATTTCTGGGTATCGCTTGATGAAAACGGGGAAGTGGCAGGCACCATTGGGCTGATGAAAAGAAAGAAGGGCTTGGGAATCCTGAAAAAATTTTTTGTGCGAAAGGACTGCCGCAGCAGGAAGGTGGGGCTGCGGCTTTACCTGACGCTTTTAGACTTTGGCAAAAAAGCAGGGATTTCAAAGCTGCTTTTAGATACCCCTTCGGTAGCCAAGGCTTCCCACAGGTTTTATGAAGAAAACGGGTTTGTACGGATTACCAAAGAAGAGTTACCCATCCCTTACGAATTTCCTGACAGGGATTCTTATCTCTATTTAAAGCTTTTAGAGTAATAGTGGAATGGATATAGAATTTGAAACATTTGGAGTAATAGTGGAATGGACATGGAATTTGAAATATTTGGAGTAATAGCGGAATGGATATGGAATTTAAAACATTTGCAGTAATAACGGAATGGATATGGGGAAGGAATTATGGAGAAAAAGGAACGTAAAAAATGGAAGCCCTTTGCCGCCGCCTCAGGTATTTTGGTAGTGATTGTCCTTGTGTGCGCAGTTTATGTGCTTGACTATTATCATGCGGATACTGCGGCTTTGGAGGCAATGCAGTCCGATGAAAAAGTGGTCGTGGAGCAGGTGGAAGATAATCTGCTCGTCTTTATGCCAAAGGAGCCTGCCGCCGGGCTGGTCTTTTATCCGGGCGGCAAGGTTGAATATACCGCATATGCGCCGCTTCTGCATGACCTTGCAGAGGAAGGCGTCCTTTGCGTGCTGTGCAAAATGCCCTGTAATCTGGCGGTCCTGGATATCAATGCGGCGGAAGGCATACCGGAAAGATTTCCGGAGGTGGAAAGCTGGTATATAGGGGGACATTCCTTAGGCGGTTCCATGGCGGCGGCTTATGTGTCGGGTCATGGGGAGGATTACCGGGGGCTTATCCTGTTAGCGGCGTATTCCACAGAGGATATCAGTCTTTCGGGACTGCGGGTGCTTTCCATTTACGGAAGCAGGGACGGTGTGCTGGATATGGGAAAATACCGGGAGAATCTTGACAACCTTCCGCCGGATACGGAAGAAGCCGTCATTAAAGAAGGGTGCCACGCACAGTTTGGAAGCTATGGTGCACAAAAGGGCGACGGGACGCCCGGCATCAGCGCAGAAGAACAGTGGGATGCGACAGCCGGCTATATCCTGGAAATGATAGAGGAATCATCTGATGTATAAGAGCATGGAAAAGATAAGGCTGGTTATCCGGCTCAGCATCCCGGCTATTCTTGCAGAAATCAGTTCTATTATTATGCAATACATTGACGCCGCCATGGTGGGAAGCATGGGTGCAAGGGCTTCAGCTGCCATCGGCATTGTCACAAGCTCCTCGTGGCTGTTAGGCGGTCTGTGCATCTCGGCTGCAACGGGCTTTTCCGTCCAGGTCGCCCATCTTGTCGGGGCTGGCAGGAAAAAGGAGGCGGGAGAGGTCTTTGGGCACTCCTTGGGCTTTGGACTTTTATTCGGGGCTTTTTTATCCATACTGGGTATTTCCCTAAGCCCCATGCTCCCGGTCTGGCTGGGAGGAAAGGCTGAGATTATACCGGAGGCGTCCCGTTATTTCCTGATATTTTCCTGCGCCCTGCCCGCCGCCCAGTTCCGGCAGATTGCAGGGAGTATGCTTCAGTGCAGCGGGGATATGAAAACCCCCAGCATTTTGAATATTGTCATGTGCGTTTTGGATGTTGTATTCAACTTTCTGTTGATTTTCCCCACAAGACGGATAAGGGTGGGAGGACTTCTTTTCACAATACCCGGCGCCGGCATGGGGGTAGCGGGTGCGGCGCTTGGAACCGCGCTGTCCGAGGCAGTCATTGCGGTGTTTATGCTGTGGGCTGCCTGTACCAAATCCGATTACTTAAAGCTTACGCCGGGCATCTTTAGAAAATGGAATCCCCTGTATTATAAAAAGGCGTTTCAAATAGCACTCCCCCTTGCCTTCGAGCATATTGTTTTATGTGGGGCGCAGGTGGCGCTGACTCATATTACGGCGCCCTTGGGGACTGTGGCGATTGCGGCGAATACCCTGGCGGTTACGGCGGAAAGCCTGTGCTATATGCCGGGCTACGGGGTGGGCAGCGCAGCCACAACCCTTGTGGGACAGAGCCTTGGGGCAGGGAAGCGGGAGCTTGCCAAAAGCTATGCCTGGCTTTCGGTTATGCTGGGGGTAGGCATTATGACGGGAATGGGAATTTTGATGTTTCTCTTTGCCCCTTATATGTTTGCCCTGCTGACGCCGGATGAAGAGGTCCGTCTCTTAGGGACTAAGGTGCTGCGGATAGAAGCCTTTGCGGAGCCTCTTTATGCAGCTTCCATTGTTGCAGCAGGCGCCCTGCGGGGCGCAGGGGACACACGGGTTCCCAGCATTTTAAACCTGGTCAGTATGTGGGGCGTCCGCATTACGGCGGCAGCCCTTTTAGCCCCAAGGGTAGGCTTACAGGGCGTGTGGCTGGCAATGTGCGGCGAACTCTGCATCAGGGGCGTGCTTTTCCTG
>N._stephensi_709_foregut__coassemble_594_pt1 | contig 12761 bp, 13 predicted proteins | sample N__stephensi_709_foregut__metabat2_low_PE_012 | metagenome-assembled genome bin N | reverse complement strand
ATCATGGTAAGGGACACGGTTAATATTCCCCTTGTATGGCAGTTTTTGATACTGGAACTGGCGATAGACGGGCTGCGGTTAGCCTCTGTCAACACTCCGAATATGCTGAGTACACCTTTAAGCGTTATGGCGGCGCTGGTATTAGGCGAATTTTCGGTAAACAGCGGCTGGTTTAATTCAGAGGTCATGTTGTATATGGCGTTTGTGGCGATTGCCAATTATACCCAGGCAAGCTATGAGCTCTCCTATGCGCTGAAATTCATGCGGATCATTAATATGGTTTTAACTGCCATTTTCGATATTTACGGATATATTGCAGGAATTGCCATTCTGGTGCTGTGCATTGTGCTAAACAGGACCGTTTCGGGTCAGAGCTATATTTATCCCCTGCTTCCCTTTAACCTAAAGCAGCTATCGAAGAGGTTTTTGAGAAAGAGATTGCCGGAATCCAGACAATAAAAGAAACAGACGGGTTTGAAAAACAGATAAAAGAATGGTACAATATACCAAATAAAACACAAAGGAGCAGTAGCATGAATCAATTCAAACTGGTAACTGATACTTCAGCGGACTTACCAAAGAGTTATTTGGAGAAAAACCATATAACGGTTATGAGCCTTGCCTATATCATAGATGGAGCCACCTACGGCTGGGATAATCCCATGGATGAGCATGAATTCTACGAGAAAATGAGGAAGGGCAGTATGCCCACAACCTCCCAGGTTAATATGGGAGACGCTATGAAGCTTTTTGAAAAGCTGATTCTGGAAAATGATGAGATTTTATGCGTTTCTTTTTCATCAGGGTTAAGCGGAACCTATAACAGCGTGGCGGTTGCAGCACAGAACGTGTGTGAAAAAAATCCCGGTAAGAAAATCCGTGTGATAGATTCCAGGGCGGCTTCCTTAGGACAGGGATTGATGGTGGATTATGCTCTTAAAATGCAAAAGGAAGGGAAGAGCTTAGATGAAACCGCAGACTTTTTAGAACAGAATTTCCGGCATTTTGTCCATGTGTTTACAGTAGATGATTTGAATCATCTTTACAGGGGCGGAAGAGTCAGCCGCGCTACGGCATTTGTGGGAACCCTTGCCAATATTAAGCCGATTCTTCATGTAGATGAAGAGGGGCATCTGATTAATATCGGAAAAGTCAGGGGACGGAAAAAGTCATTAATCGAGCTGGTCAATCTCATGGAGCAAAAAATAGGGGATCATGTTAAGGATAACAGGACTGTATTTATCAGCCATGGAGACAGCCCGGAGGACGCGCAGCTTGTGGCGGATGAGGTAAAGCGCCGATTTGGAATTGACAGCTTTTTAATCAACTACGTGGGTCCCACCATAGGCGCCCATTCCGGTCCTGGAACCATAGCCCTGTTCTTTTACGGAGATGGCAGATAAAAATTACGAATACCGTATCAGCTCAAAGCACTTTAGCTGGTACGGTACTTTTATACATGATGCAGCATATCTGCCGGGATATTGCGAGGTATTAAAATGATTAACCGCTATGAATATGAGTCTGAGCTGGAATATCAATTACATATTTATGAAGATAAGGTGGATTTTGCCAAATGCCGGATTCTCATTCAGCTAAGAAGCGCTGTGGTAAGGAAAAAAGAGGAAGAATTTGAACTGAAAATGTACGGAGGCATTTTTCTGGGCATTGAATTGTTAATTGCCCTCAGCTTTACCATGTCTTTAGGACTTTGGAATTTTCTGGCGTTTATCGGCGTCCCGCTTTTATTTGTCGGGATTGCAGGATGGCTTTTTGTAAGACCGGTCTGTGTTTATAAGATTGTAAAGGGCGTTATCCTCTATTCTGTCAACCGTCAAAATTCTTTGGGAGAATGGCTTGGGAAACGATACGAAATCCATACCTGTGGTACGGAAATCAATACCTGCCAGCTTTATCTGAACAAATACAATCTCTACTTAGAGGATATCGGACTGTGGAAAACGAAAGTAACGGAGGGAAATATGGAGTTTTCCGAGGAACAGATTATGGAGCGCCTGAAAAGAATAGAAAAGGAGTTAGAGCCGGAAATCGGAGTTGCAACCGTTATGGACGGCAACCTGAAAAAGGTTTTAAAGCGTATTACAATAGTGGGTACGGTTATTGTTTATGCGTTGATACTGTTGTTGGAGTTTATGATATATTTGCGCGTGCTGGACACCATTACCTATTTGTTCAGGCAGCTGTGATGAGGAATTAAGGAGTAAGCGGGAAATACGGATAAGTCCGGACTGCCTGCGGTGGAAATATAAGCTATGAAAAAAAGAGACAAAAAAATCATCAGCCTGTTGCTTTTGGGCTGTTTTCTGCTTGGTTTGCCCACAGCGTGCGGCGGAGTGAAGTCAGCAGAAGAAGTTCCGGAACAAGTGGTTTCGGAAAATGGGAAAGAAAGGCTGGAATCCCTTTCACACAACGGAACAGAGGAGCTTTCCCTGTCCGGTAACGGAGCGGTGGAGGTTGAATCCAATGAGCGGATGGTTTCTTTTCGGGATGTACATGGTATTCCCTATCAGGTTTCCTTTAATGAGCTGGCGGATGTGCATGACTATGATATGTCATATATTGCTTCTGACGGGCAGCTTAAGTCCTACGATGAGCCGGGATATACCTCCAGAGTGGGGATTGATGTTTCCAAATTCCAAGGGGACATTGACTGGCAGGCAGTTAAGGAACAAGGAATCAGTTATGCCTTCATCCGTGTGGGAAACAGAGGCTATGGGGAAGAAGGAACTTTAAATACGGACGGAAGGTATTTACAGAATATAGAGGGCGCTAAGGCGGCGGGAATAGACGTAGGGGTTTATTTTTATTCCCAGGCGGTAAGCGAGGAAGAGGCCCTTGAGGAAGCGGAATTTGTCATAAAGCTTTTAGAGGGAATAGAATTGGAATACCCGGTGGTTTATGATGCGGAATACGTAACGGAAGCAAAAGCAAGGACGGATGGCGTCGGCGCAGAGCAGTTTACGAAAAATACCCTTGCATTCTGTGGGCGGATAGAGGAAGCCGGGTACAAACCGGCAATTTATGCTACCATGAAATGGGAAGCCTATGCTTTGCAGCTTCATCTGGTAGATGCTTATGAAATGTGGTATGCGGATTATGGAAAATATCCGCAGACGCCCTATGCCTTTACTTATTGGCAGTATACTAATGAAGGAAAGCTTGAAGGAATTGAAGGTCCGGTGGATTTGAACCTGGAAATTATTCCCATAGAAGAGCGGGCAAAGGAGATATTGGAAGGGATGTCTATGGAAGAAAAAGTGGCGCAGTTATTTTTTGTGACGCCGGATGCCCTTACGGGAAATACCGGGCTTAAAGAAGGCGGAGAGGCATTAAGACAGGCGTTAACGGAGTATCCCGTAGGCGGAGTGGTTTATTTTTCGGGCAATATAGAGACGCCGGAGCAGACAAAGGCGCTATTAAAGGAAACCAGGCTGGATGCAAGGGCGGTATCTGCGCTTCCTGTTTTTCTTGCAGTTGATGAAGAAGGGGGAAGTGTTGCCAGAATTGCGGGAAATCCTGCCATGGGAATAGAGAATGTGGGGGATATGGCGGATATAGGGGCAACAGGAGATGAAAAAAATGCTTATGAAGCGGGAAGGATTATTGGCGCTTATCTTTCAAAGCTGGGCTTTAATCTGGATTTTGCACCGGATGCGGATGTATTAACCAACCCGGAAAATACGGTGGTAAAGCGAAGAAGCTTTGGCGCTGAGCCTGAACCGGTAAGCGATATGGCGTTAGCATATATGAACGGGTTGTTAGAAGAAAATGTAGCGGGGTGCTTAAAGCACTATCCCGGTCACGGTGCAACCATAGGGGATACCCATGAAGGCTATGCCTATACGGAAAAGGGTTTAGAAGAATTAAAGGAGACGGATTTCGTTCCCTTTATAAGAGGGATAGAGGAAGGCGTACCGGTCATTATGGTGGGACATATTTCTCTCCCCAATGTTACAGGCGATGAAATGCCTGCATCCTTGTCGGAAAAAATGATTACGGAAATTTTGCGGACGGATTTGGGTTATGAAGGTCTTGTGATAACCGATGCGTTGAATATGGGTGCGGTAACAAAGCAGTATTCTTCGGAAGAAGCCTGTATTTTAGCCCTGGAAGCCGGTGCGGATATGCTTTTAATGCCGGAGGATTTTAAAAGCGCCTATAACGGGGTGCTTGAAGCGGTAAAAAAAGGGCGGATTTTGGAACAGACGCTGGATGAAGCGGTAAGAAGGATTATCAGGGTAAAACTGCAATATTTATAAACAGAAGATTCTAAACAGAAGACGTTGCTTATATAGCTTGACAGAGATTGGTTTGTTAAGGGATAATGAAAGTGATAACAGTTGTTTTACTGCAAGGGTAAAATAAGGGGTGGTAATATGAACCTGGAAGAAGGATTCTTAGTAGAGGGCTATCGTTTTTATTCAAAGGACGAGGCTGAGAAGGCGTCAAGGGAATTGGCGAAAATAAAAGTTTTGGATGAAAAGCTGAACGCAGAGGACTATGACATGGTCAAATCCATTTATTTAAAGGCATTAAAACAGCAGACCTTTGAAACTCAAATCGGATTTGATTATTTGAGAAATATACAAAGATATCTGATATCCAGAAAGGTTTTAAAACCGGAGGAAAATCCCATTCCCATCCGCTATTCCAAAATGATGCAGGAGGAAGAGGTTTGTCATATTAAAGAGGAATACCAGGCTTTTGAGAAAGAACTGAGAGAAGAAACCGGAAAGCAGATTGACAGGGAAAGGGAGCTTTCCGATAAAGAAAAATCCAAGTGCCGCACCTTTATGATTCTTACAGGTGTGTTGGCGGTTATGGTTGTGGGCATGTTTTTAATCAGCCTGACGGGAAAAAATGAAAATATACTGAATTACAAAACGGTGCTTGTCAACCGCTATGCGGAATGGGAACAGGAATTGACGGAAAGGGAGGCTGCAATCAGACAGAAGGAAGCTGAACTGGAAATTGTTTTAGAGCCTTGAGTCGGCTGGCTGATAATTTGGAGGCGGTTATGGACAGATTGAAGATTTTGGTAGTTGATGATGAAAGCAGAATGAGAAAGCTGGTAAGAGATTTCCTTGTACGGAACAATTACGAGGTTATCGAAGCTGAAGACGGCGCAAAGGCTGTGGATATTTTTTTTGAGCAAAAGGATATTGCCTTGATTTTGCTGGATGTTATGATGCCGCATATGGACGGCTGGCAGGTCTGCCGGGAAATCAGGGAGTATTCCAAGGTGCCCATTATCATGCTGACGGCGAAATCCGATGAAAAGGATGAATTGCAGGGCTTTCAGCTGGGCGTGGATGAATATATTGTGAAGCCCTTCAGTCCCAAAATACTGGTGGCAAGGGTGGAAGCAGTTTTGAGGAGGACCAGTGCGGCAGCCAGTGAGAATCCCATATTATCCGCAGGACGGATTCAGGTGGACAAGGCGGCGCATATTGTGACCATTGACGGCAGACAGGTGGATTTAAGCTATAAGGAATTTGAATTGCTGACTTATTTCATGGAAAATACGGGAATTGCACTTTCCAGGGAAGTGATATTAAACAACGTATGGAATTATGATTATTTCGGGGATGCCAGAACGATTGACACTCATGTAAAAAAGCTCAGGAGCAAATTGGGAAAGCAGGGCGATTATATTAAAACAATCTGGGGAATGGGCTACAAATTTGAGGTAAATGATGAAGTACTCAATTAAAAAACAACTGACATTTGTTTTTATTGCCATCATGACAGGCACGATTCTATTGTGCTGGTTTCTGAACAACGGTTTTTTGGAGAAATATTATCTTCGCAACAAGCAGCAGGTCATGAGAAGGTCTTATCAAAGCATTAATGAGGCAGTCGAAAGCGGCAGTATTAAAAGCGAAGAATTTGAAAACCAGCTCCAGAGAATGTGCGGCGTATATAACATCAGCGTGGTTGTTATTGATGCGGATTCCACCCTGGTCCAGTCCGCCGGCATGGATTCGGACATTATGATTAATTATCTTTTGGACAGGGTCTTTCTGGGAAATACAGGGATGTATGAAACCATAGAACAGACGGAAAACTACATCATGGAAATTGCCCATATGAAGAGAAACGGAATGTCTTATATGGAAATGTGGGGAACTTTGGATAACGGCAATCTTTTTATGACGAGGTCTGTGGTGGAAAGCGTACATGAAAGCGTACAGATTTCCAGCCGTTTTTTGGGCTATGTGGGAATTGTTGCAACGTTTATAAGCGGAATCCTTATATGGATTATTACCAAAAGAATTACAGAGCCGATTTCATCCCTGACGGAAATATCAAAAAGAATGGCTGATTTGGATTTTGAGGCGCGCTACGAAGGAAAAGAGAAGCATGAGGTTGCGGTTTTGGGACATCATATGAACCAGCTTGCCGAACGGCTGGAGAAGACGATTTCCGAACTGAAAACCGCCAACAACGAGCTTTTAAAGGATATAGAGAAAAAAGAACAGATTGATGAAATGCGAAAGGAATTTTTATCCAATGTCTCCCATGAATTAAAGACGCCCATTGCGTTGATTTTGGGTTACGCGGAGGGCTTAAAGGAGGAAATTAACCAGGATACGGAAAGCAGGGATTTTTACTGTGACGTAATTATGGATGAAGCAGGGAAAATGAATACCATGGTAAAAAAACTGCTTACCTTAAATCAACTGGAATTCGGTAACGATGTCATCAGCATGGAACGGTTCGATATCAGGGAGTTAATCGCCAATTATCTGGAATCGGCAGATATTCTCATCAAGCAAAACAATGTAAAGGTTTATTTTGAGGAAAGCAGACCCTGTTTTGTATGGGGCGATGAATTTAAGGTGGAGGAGGTCTTTATGAATTATTTTTCCAATGCCTTGAATTATGTGAAAAATGAGAATGAAATCAGAATCGGTTTAGACCGGCTGGAGGATAGAGTGAGAATCCGCGTATTTAATACAGGAGATCCTATTCCGGAGGATGCGCTGCCCCATTTGTTTGAAAAATTTTATAAGGTGGATAAGGCGCGGACAAGGGAGTACGGCGGAAGTGGAGTGGGTCTTTCCATTGTCAAAGCAATCATGGATTCCATGCATCAGGAAGCGGGCGTGACGAATTATGAAAACGGTGTGGAATTTTGGTTTGAATTAGCTTCAAAATAGTGCTAGAATACAAATAGCAGATTTGGGAGGAATGACACGTGAAAAAGAAATTGGGTTTTGTTTTACTGGCGGGTTCCTTGATTTTATCCATTACGGGATGTAAAAGCGCCATACCGGAGATGTCAGAGGAGGAAATGAGCCTTGTGACGGAATACGCCGCAGGACTGTTATTAAAATATGATGCAAATTATCAGCCTATGCTGTTGGATGATGAAAAACTGGCTGCCGAGGAAGAAGCCAGACAAAAGGTATTAGAGGAAGCAGAGCGGCGTGCGGCGTTAGAGGCGGAGAAAGCGGAGAAGAAGGCAAAGGAACAGAGTGAAAGGGAAAACGGCGGGGACGACAGTTCCAATGCGCAGGAGGAGATACCTGCTGTTCCGGCGGATATTGCACAGCTTTTGGAATTAGAACAGATTTCTGTCTCCTGCAACGGTATTGAATTAAAAGATACCTATCCGGACAGCGGGGATGAGCTTTTCTTTGCCCTGAATGCGTCTTCGGGGTGTAAATTGGCTGTATTGCACCTGGCACTTACCAATGTGGGCAGCGGCGAAAGTAATGTTGACATTTTTAACAAGGCTCCTAAGTTTAAGATTGCCATGGATGGCGGGGAGTATCATACTACCATGACTACTATGCTGGAAAATGATTTTTCCGTATATGCCGGGACGCTTGCGCCCGGACAATCGCTGGACGTGGTCCTGATAGCGGATATCAAAGAAGAAGAGTGCGCTCAGGCAGGCGGAGCAAGCCTCAGCGTAAAATATAATGGGGAAACGGTTAATATTCCGGTTTCTTTCCGATAGGGAAGATTATGCCCATAAAAATTGATGGAAATAGAACGATGATGAAATATAATGATGAAATAAAATTTATTTTATAGTTGAAAAAGCAATTTCTTTATGTTAGAATAGGCATTGTTTGACATTAGGAGGGTCATAAATGGGTACATTAAGATTGATATTAACAATTATATATATTCTCGACTGCGTATTTCTTGCAGTCGTTGTATTAATGCAGGAAGGCAAGTCCGCCGGCTTAGGTTCCATCGGCGGGGCGGCTGAGAGCTACTGGGGTAAAAACAAGGGACGGTCCATGGAAGGGAAGCTGGTTGCCATTACCAAGGTATCGGCGGTATTGTTTCTGGTTTTATCCGCAGTTTTGAACATCAACAGGTTTTAAATGCCAGGCACTCCTGTAAGGGAGTGCTTTTTTATTTTTGTGGCAGCAAGCCTGGCAGACGTGCCTGTACGGATGTCTGTCGGCTGTTGCAAGGGTCGGATACCCTGCCCTTGGAGGTTCCAAGACTGATGATTCGCTGCCTGCGGCGGGGCTTTGTTTTTGACTTGGCGGCTGTCCGTCCAAATTACGTAAATGTGTTAGATAGAGGAGAAGTATGAAATCATTTGAGGAGAGAAAAAAATCAATCATAGCGTTGGTTGACAGCGAATTATACGTTCCCATGAAGGAAAAGGAGCTGGCAGTTATGATGCAGGTGGGAACAGAGGACAGACCTGTTTTTAAAAAGGCTTTGGAGGAGCTGCTAGTGGAAAACCGCCTTCAGATTACCAAAAGGGGACGTTACGTGAAACCGGAGAAAAAGATATATACCGGTACCTTTATTGGCAACGGAAAGGGTTTTGGATTCGTAGAGGTGGAAGGGGAAAGAGAGAATTACTATATCCCTGAGTCAAAGGTAAACGGCGCGTTCCATCAGGATACTGTGGAAATTTCCCTTTTGCCCGGGCATAGGGGAAAGAGTCAGGAAGCGGAGGTTGTCAGGGTTATTGACCATAACATTGTACAGATTGTGGGAACCTTTCAAAAAAGTAAAAAATATGGATTTGTCATTCCCGATAACAGCAAAATAGCCAGGGATATCTTTATTCCCAAGGAAGAAATGAAGGATGGGGTAACGGGAGATAAGGTAGTTGTGAAAATAACCGGTTACGGAAAGGACGGTAAAAATCCTGAAGGGAAAATTATTGAAATATTAGGGAATGCCAGTGACCCCGGCGTGGATATGCTGTCTATCATAAAGGGCTTTGACCTGCCTGTGGAATTTCCGGAAAAGGTATTGAACCAGGCGGAGAGGGCAGCTTCCCCCGTATCTGATAGGGACAGGGCAGGAAGAGAGGATTTCAGGAATGTGATGATGGTAACCATTGACGGGGAAGACGCCAAGGATTTGGACGATGCGGTCAGCCTGACGGTGGAAAACGATTTATACCGCCTGGGAGTGCATATTGCGGACGTGACCAATTACGTCCAGGAAAATTCCGCACTGGACTGGGAAGCCAAAAAGCGCGGCACAAGCGTCTATCTGGCGGACAGGGTCATTCCCATGCTGCCCCACAGCCTTTCAAACGGTATCTGCTCCCTAAATGCAGGGGAGGACCGGCTTGCTTTGAGCTGTATCATGGATATTGACAAGGCAGGGGAAGTGGTGGATTACCGGATTGTGGAATCCGTCATCTGTGTGGATAAGCGGATGTCCTATACGGAGGTGGCGGCTATTTTAGAGGATGAAGACGAGGCGCTTTTGGAAAAATATAAGGAGCAGGTTCCCATGTTCCGGCAGATGGCAAAGCTTGCAGGAATTTTGAGGCAGAGAAGAAGGGAAAGGGGTTCCATTGATTTTGATTTCCAGGAAAGTAAAATGATTCTGGATGAAGAAGGGGTTCCCATTGATATTAAGCCCTATAACAGAAACATTGCCACGAGGCTGATAGAGGATTTTATGCTGGCAGCTAACGAGACGGTAGCAGGACATTTTTTCTGGCTGGAGATTCCCTTTGTATACCGTGTCCATGAGGCGCCGGATCCGGAGAAAATCAAAAAGCTGGGAATGCTTGCCAGCAGCTTCGGCTATTATTTAAAAGCGTCCAAGGATGAAATTCATCCAAAGGAACTGCAAAAGCTTTTGGGAAAAATCGAAGGGACGAAGGAGGAAGATTTAATCAGCCGCCTTACCCTAAGAAGCATGAAGCAGGCGCGTTATGCGCCGGAGTGTACGGGACATTTCGGGCTTGCATGTTCCCATTACTGCCATTTTACCTCTCCAATCAGAAGATATCCTGATTTACAGATACACAGAATCATTAAGGAATCCATAAAAGGCAGGCTGAGTGAAGAAAGGATTGCCCATTACAACGAAATATTAAGCGGCGTATGCAAGCAGTCGTCGGAGTTGGAAAGACGTGCGGAGGAAGCGGAGCGGGAGACGGAAAAGCGGAAAAAGGCACAGTATATGGCAGGAAAGCTGGGAGAGGTTTTTGAAGGCATTGTTTCCGGCGTGACGCCATGGGGGATTTATGTGGAGCTGCCTAATACGGTGGAAGGGCTTGTGCATATATCAAAATTACCTGAGGATTACTACATTTACAGTGAGGAAACCTATGAACTCATAGGGGAGAGCACAGGGAGAACCTTCAATTTGGGGCAGAAGGTTTCCATAAAGGTCCATAATGTGGATTTACCTTCCGGCACCATTGATTTTTGCCTGGAGGAAGACGATATAGAATAGAGGGAAAGAGGTTTCCCGATAATAAAGAGAGGTGTCAGCCATGGCGAAGGAAGCCATGAAACTGGTTGCAGGCAATAAAAAGGCATACCATGATTATTTTATAGACGAAAAATATGAAGCGGGCATTGAGCTTCACGGGACGGAAGTGAAGTCCTTGCGTATGGGGAAATGCAGCATCAAGGAATCCTTTGTACGGATTGAAAACGGAGAAGCCTTTGTCTATGGGATGAATATCAGCCCTTACGAAAAGGGCAATATTTTCAACAAAGATCCCCTGCGCATCAAGAGGCTTCTGCTTCATAAAGAGGAAATTAACAAACTGGCGGGAAAAATGGCTGAAAAGGGTTTTACCCTTGTGCCCCTACAGGTTTATTTCAAGGACGGCAGGGCAAAGGTGGAAATCGGTCTTGCCAGGGGCAAAAAGCTTTATGACAAAAGGGAAGACATTGCCAAAAAAGATATGCGGAGGGAGCATGAGCGGGAGTTTAAGATTAGAAACCTGTGATTGTGTAAGCAGTGCAAAAATGTGCCGCAGGAAACGATATGGCAAGAAGATGCAGCTGCGTAAGAATGGCGGGATTTGCAACGCTTGATTTTATCCCTTGGCTGGGGTAAAATAAAAACGGATAAAAGCGGACGCCTTTGTGTGCGGCGCTTTATCATAGATAATTTCATATGGGGTAGTAAAGGTTTCGACAGGGGTCTTGCAGCTGGAGAAGCTATCCGTAGCAAAACGTCAAATTGCAAAATTAAAATTAAACGCTGAAGATAATTTAGCATACGCTGCCTAAGGGCGGCTGTCTGACTTAGGGCACCTACACTTTAAGAACCAGGCATCGACTATGTAGGAAACGACATGGCTTAAGCTTTGCGGCTATGGGCGTAAAATGAAGCTACCAAAATCAGGAGGGTGCTGGTTCCCGCCTGAGGGAGGGAATGTCAAAGAACCGGCTATGATAGTAGAAGTACAGGGAATGGGCTTTTGGACACGGGTTCGACTCCCGTCTACTCCACTTAAATCAAAACGGTCGAACACCGTTCAAATCTGCGGCATCGCCGTGTACCAAGGCATGTGTGTCTGCGATTGTTTCTTTTCTTTGTCCCATACTGCTTTAGACTCATAGGCATATGTGATGCCTGTCCGTTGAATTGTAACAAGTAATCTATTTGCTGTAAATTCACACGTTAATTTTCTTGCTATTTATCTGTGGACTGCATATAATAGATGCAAAGGAGTTGATGACTATGCCAAACATAAAACCAATATCAGATTTAAGGAATTATACAGAAGTATTAAAAGAAGTAAAGACAAACCAGCCGGTGTATCTGACTCGTAATGGACGGGGTGCATATGCTATTGTAGATGTTGATGAGTTGGACCGGTTAAAAGCGACGGTTCAGCTTTTGACAAAACTGGAAGAAGGAGAGCAGTCTGCCAGGGAAAAGGGCTGGCTGACAGCGGATGAAGTAGAGACTGCGTTGGGATTGTAATATGCCGAAGCTGATTTATGCACCGAAAGCATTGGATGATCTGCGGGGAATAAAAACTTATGTTGCCAGGCAATTTGATGAAGGCAGGGCAAAAGCCTCAGTCAAAGAGATTACATCAACTGCGAAACAGTTAGAAGTGTTTTCAGGAGAAGGTCCCCGCTTAGAGGAACTAATAGAATATCCGACGGATTACCATTATTTGGTTGTAAAGCCCAATTATATTTTTTATAGGATTGAGGGTAATACTGTGAGGATTATCCGTATTTTGAATGAAAAGCAGGATTTCTTACAGATATTGTTTGGGATCAGCAGTATTTCTGAAGAAGGAGAAGATTACTTGGACGACCGCTGACACAGGAAGAAATCAGGCAGTTTGAAGTGTAAAACAAATCAAAACAATGTTTTGGAAGGAGCAGGGAAATGAATGTTTTGGTAGTTGTAGATATGCAGAATGATTTTATTGACGGGACTTTGGGGACAAAGGAAGCGGCAGCCATTGTTCCGGACGTTGTAGAAAAAGTAAAAGCATTTCAGGGGCTGGTCCTTGCCACAAGAGATAC
>N._stephensi_709_foregut__coassemble_593_pt1 | contig 12791 bp, 14 predicted proteins | sample N__stephensi_709_foregut__metabat2_low_PE_012 | metagenome-assembled genome bin N | reverse complement strand
CAGAGATTCCAAAACCTCTTTTACCGCCTGATGGAATTCCGGCTGTGCGGGATTCTTTTCCACAACCAGGCTGTATACCTCGTCTACATATGACATTGATGATGTCCTCCTTTATGTTAAAATATACCAAATGGACTTTTTGCCCAAGATTTATTATATAACGTACCCTTTCCATGGACAAGAAAAAATTTTTAAAGAATCCAAAAAATTTCCGGGTAAAATTTATACAATTTTACCAAAAAACGCTGGAAACTCTTCCAAAAAGGGATAACTCCCGGTATTTTCCCTACTCCTATTTTTCAAAAGGATAAACCAGCCCTATCTGCTCCCTGATAAGGTCCATCTGCTTCATCATTTTCATAATGACTGCATGGGGCATCTCGTCGCACTCCTTTTTCCTGCGCTTCAAAGCCTTTCTACATGCCTCTATCTCATACTCATAGCCGCTGATCTGCCTGGGCGCTTTCTTAAAGGAAACCCTTTTGTAGTCCTTGTCATATACCGCCACGGATTCAAAGTTATTGATATTCTCAATAATCATGACGCCCTTTGTGCCCTGGATAATCCCCTTCCTGTCACTGACCGTCTGCATGGATGTGTTTAAGACCGCCATACTGCCGTCCTCATACCGGATGGTAATGCTGTCATGGGCATCCACGCCGTCAGCCGTCATAACCGCCGCAGACTGAATATCCTTTACGGGGGATTCATTGACCATATCCGCAAAGTTTAAGGGATAAATTCCCACGTCCAAAAGGGCGCCGCCTGCCAGCTCCGGCTTTAACAGGCGTTCCTTATGCAGCATAGGGTACGCCAGATTGCCCGTAATCAGCCTCGCCTCCCCGATAATGCCGCTCTTTAGAAGCTTTAAAATGGTGTCATACATGGGCATATAGCGAATCCACATAGCTTCGGAAATGAAAACATTCTTTTCCTTCGCATAGGAAAGCAGCTCCTCCGCTTCCTTTGCATTGACGCAGAAAGGCTTTTCCACAAGGACCGGCTTACCCGCATCAATACACATCTTCGCATGATCAAAATGAAAGGGATGGGGCGTGGCGATATAAACCAGCTCCAAATCCTTATCCTTTAACATTTCCTCATAGCTGCCAAAGGGCTTCGTCACATTGTGCAGCGATGCAAACTCCAGCGCCTTTTCCATGCTCCGGGAAGCCACGGCGTAGCACTCCGCCGTCTTCATTTTGGAAATGGTGTCCGCCATGATGGCGGCAATTCTCCCCGCTCCTAAAATACCCACCTTCAATTTTGCCATAAAAATTCCTCCTTCTTTCCTTCTTTGATTTTTTGATTTTTTCCTTCAGTTCTTTTCTTGCGCTCTTTTTCTGCTTTTTCCTTCAGTTCTTTTCTTGCGCTCTTTTTCTGTTTTTTCCTTCAGTTCTTTTTCGCTCTTTCTCCGTTCTTTTCTTCAGTTCTTTCCTTTCGCCCTTCTTCTTATTTCTTTTCTTTATTTTTTCTTTTTATAAAGAAGGCTGCCACAGACAGGAAAATATTTCTCATTCTTCCTGTCCGCAACAGCCCTTCCTATTTTACTTTTTAATTTATCTCTACAAATTCCGTCTTAACATAACCGGTCTCGCCGTTATATTTTACCCTGCACCAGCCGTCCGCCTGCTCCATAATCAAATCGCAGCTTTCTCCCGGATAAAGGGTTCCAAGGATATTGTCGGAGGATGAATCGTTTGTCGAGGAACGTACCCTGACGCTGCTGGTAGCCGTTACCTTACCGTTTACTGCTGCACTGGCAGACTGTGACGGTTCTTCGGTCTGTGCCTGGGCGCCTTCTTCCTGTCCAGCCGTCTCATTGCCGCCTTGAACCTGCAGAAATTCAGACTTTATAAAGCCTTCCTGTCCATTATAATCAATTTTGCTCCAGCCGTTTTCCCTTGTCTCGTACCTTGTCATAGTGGCTCCGGATTCAACCTGACCGATTCTGTCGGCATTTTCGCTGTCAGAAGCGCGCACATTAACCTTCGTCGTTGCAGCAACCGTCTCATTAACCGCTGTAACCGCAGCCCCTTCTGCCGGCTGTCCCTCATTTGCCGCCTGCTGTGCAGACTGCTGTCTTTCGCGGACAGCATCATCCAGAATCTGGGGAAGCTGCTCCATACGGAGCGCCAGCGCCACATCATTAGCAGTTGCCTCATCATACGCTACCTGAACAGATTTAAAATAATCCGCTATCGTTTCTTCACTTGCAATCTGACGGATATAAGCAGTGGTAGCTTCATCCCACTCTTCGTTATTGATATATAGACTTCCATCCTCATTCCTGCAGATGTAAATCGTAGTAAGTCCCGGAGATCTCGTTTCAATATCAACAAATTTCATCTCATAATAAACAAAAGCAACATAGGTGCCCTCAGCCGGTCCGGGTCTTGTGTAAACCTGGATATTATCAATGGATTCCAATAATTCTGCTCTTTTTTCCAGCTTAATCTTCTCTTCGTCAGTAACATTGGATTTTAAAGCGGAAACCGTAGCTGAATCCCCTGTTGCCAATGCCCCGTAATAAGAATTAATCAACTGCATTACCGCTTCATCAGATGTAGGCACCAGACCGCTTTCTTCTGCGTCTGCCGGCTGCGACGCAGCACTGCCGCTCAAATCAGCCGCAACAGGAACCGTATTATCTGAAATCCCTTCCGGATTTTCATCCTTTTTGGAACAAGATACGCAAACTATAATAATGATAAGCAGGATAATAGCAAGAGCGCCGCCAATAACCCCGTATTGCATCTTTTCATCTTTTTTAATCCGCTCAAGAAGTCCCGAAACTCCTTCTGTCGGTTTATTCGTCATGTCGCTCATTCTCTTAATCCTTTCTCTTCTTTGTTAAGATGTACCCGAGAGGAATCGAACCCCCATCGGCTGAACCGGAATCAGCTGTTTTATCCATTAAACTACGGGTACAAATATATTACAAAAATGTTACAACTCGTATATCATAGCATAAAACAGATTCTTTGACAAGTTAGTTATGGTTTTTTCACAAAATATCCATTAATTTCCGTTCAGCCGGGGTAATTTCTACATCTTTTTATGGTTTTTCCTGTTTTCACGTTTATCCTTTTATTTTTCCATATTCCGCTCCGGCATCCGCAGCTCGTCCCTTTCCAAATCATAATAATAGAAATGATTGGAAAGCACCTCCTCCTTTGCTACATGGTTTTCATTAATATCCACAATCATTTCATTCAGACCGTCGTAATCTGTCCACATTTTTGCCGGCAGTAAAATCACTTCATGGATACTGCTGGGCAGTACAATTAAATCCGAGTCAAATTCCCTTCCGATTTTTTTCAACACGCCCGGATAATAAAGCGCTGCCGCTCCAAAATAATTTTTCCGGTTGCTCAAAACATACATCGGCACCTCGTCAGATTGTTCCTTGAAATTCTCTATGGCTCTTTTGCCGGGTGTAATGCCGTCTTCATCCAAAATTTGCAAAACAATATCGAAAATCGTCCGAAAAGAAGCCGGCATTTTCTTTACGGTATTTTCAAGGGCAAGATCATAAAGGATTCCTTCATCAATTCCCCATAAATCCAAATGACTTTTTTCTATTTGGATAGATGCGTTTAACTGTGGAAACTCCTCCTGCTCCACCCCGTAATAAAAGGTCATCGCCAAATCCAGGAACTTTATATGGGGCAGATTTTCCAGTCTCTTCCTGTTTCCCTCGTAATTTACGATTTTAAATAAAATTCTTTCCTTCGCTTTTTGATAGTCCGTAAAAGAATTTAAATTTAAATTGTTTTTCTCCTGTTCGCCTTCAAAAATATCCATGATTTCATCGGCAATTTCTTCAACAGAAGAAATCCGTTCCCTGAAGGACGCATAAAACCCATCCAAACGAATATTAGGGGAAATATTACAGCCCTTCTTCATCATAACGAGTCCATAATAGGTAATACCGTTATTTTTAACCGTTTCATGAATATCGACTTTTGTTTCTTTATCGACTCTTTCATACAATGCCGCCTTCAACTGTTCCACAAATTCATTAAAGTTCATTTCTTTCATAATAATTTCTTTCCTTTCGATTTGATAATAGATTTGATTGTGATTTGTAACTTGATTTGCTGCTTAATTTGCTACCTGATTTGTTACCTGACTTGCTGCCTGATGCAATTTTTGATTGGAATCCAAACAGAAAAGGCAACAGACTTACTGTCCATTGCCTAAAGCTTTTGATTTTCAGATATACTGCTAAAAACTGATTATACGCGGGATAAATATTCGCCGGTTCTGGTATCAATTTTAATCTTGTCCCCCTGATTTACAAATAAGGGAACCAAAACCTGTGCACCGGTCTCCACAATCGCAGGCTTTGTAGCGCCTGTAGCCGTATCGCCCTTAAAGCCTGGCTCTGTGTCTGTAATCTCTAATTCTACAAACAGAGGAGGCTCAACTGCAAATACATTTCCGTTATGGGAACACATTTTTACCATTTCATTTTCTTTTACAAACTTCATGGCGTCCCCGATTTCATCCTGGTTTAACGCAATCTGCTCAAAGGTTTCTGTATCCATAAAGTTGTATAAGTCGCCATCCGCATATAAATACTGCATATCTTTTCTATCAATACGTGCCTGTGGACATTTTTCAGTGGGACGGAAGGTTTTCTCAACAACACCGCCGCTCTTGATATTTTTTAACTTAGTTCTTACAAATGCCGCACCCTTTCCCGGTTTAACATGCTGGAACTCAATAATCTGATAGATATTATTATCTAATTCAATAGTAATACCATTTCTGAAATCACCTGCAGAAATCATGATTTTACTCCTCCTAAAATTTTCGCATTATAATTCTTTACTAGTTTATAATAAAAAGTCTCAATTTTCAACTGTTTTTTTACTTTCCAAAGTACTTTCCCCAATCAGAAAATCCACAGCTTCTAAATAACCCTCAAGCCCGTGTCCGTAAATCTGTCTGTCGCAGGCGTCCTTCGTCACGGAATGTCTGCGAAATTCCTCCCTGGCGGTAATATCCGACATATGGATTTCCACCTTGGGCATCGTAACACTTGCGAGGGCATCCCGGATTGCGTAGCTGTAATGGGTATAAGCTCCCGGATTGATAACAATGCCTTCTGTTCCGTCAAAATAGGCGTCCTGGATTCTGTCTATAATAGCGCCTTCATGATTGCTCTGGAATACCTCGATGGTGCACCCGCATTCCTGCCCTTTCTTCCCAATCATCTCCAAAAGACCATTGTAATCGGTTGTCCCGTAAATATTCTTTTCCCTGATTCCCAAAAAATTAATGTTAGGTCCGTTAATTACTAATATTTTCATTTTCTGATTCCTTTCAGCGCTTCTAAAATTTCCCCGATAATCGTCTCATATCCCTTTGCGTCCACATCTATGATACAATCAGCCGCCAGCTCGTAAACAGAACCTCTTTGCTTTATCATATCTTCTATTTTCCCTCTGGGATTTTCTCCCCTTAAAAGAGGTCTGCTTGTATCGTTTTTCAGCCGTTCATAAATGGTATCCGGCTTTGCGCACAGATAGATTACCGTGCCCAGCTTCTTTAACAGTTCCCTGTTTTCCTCCTTCATGGGAAGACCGCCGCCCACGGAAATCACATATCTTTCCGAATACCCCATAATTTCTTCCAGACATTCCGTTTCCATCATACGGAACGCTCCTTCTCCTTTTTGGTCAAAAATTTCCGCTACCGTCATGCCCTGCTTTTGCTCAATCATTTTATCCGTATCTAAAAGGGCAATTCTTTCTTTATAAGAAAGTTTTTTCCCCAGGCTCGTTTTTCCACATCCCATGTAACCGATTAAAATAACATTATTCATGAACCTTCGTCTCTTCCTTCATCATTTCATAAATTTTTTCAGCAAGCTCATCAGGAATTTGCACATCATTACATAATTCATAAGCAATAATGCCCTGATAAAGCAGCATTTTAAGACCATTATACGCTTTTGCCCCTGCCGCCCTGCAAAGACTCATAAACCTGGTTTCTGCAGGCTTATAAATCAAATCTACCGCCACTTCAACCAGCTTGTAAAATGCCTCGTCCTCAATAACCGCTTTATTGCAATCGGGATAAAGCCCTACACTGGTTCCCTGGATACAAAGGTACTTTTTACCGGTCAACTCCTTATATCCGTCAAGAGGCATGGCAGTTACCTTTTCACATTCCATGGCATGGTTGACCTCATCCGCCACCCTCTGTGCCTTATCCGGGGAACGGTTCAACAAATATATTTTTTCTGCTCCTTCCGCTGCCAGCATAAACGCCACCGCCCTGGAAGCTCCGCCTGCTCCCAAAAGAACCGCCTCCCTGCCTGTAATGACAATTCCCTCGCTTTCCATAGCACGCTGCAGCCCTGTCATATCCGTATTATATCCTTTATATCCGCCTTTTGTCGGAACCAAGGTATTAACCGCACCAATTTTTCCCGCTAGTGGATCTATCTCCTTTAAATAGGGAATCACGGCACTCTTATGTGGAACCGTTACATTCAGCCCGCCTATGGAAAGGGCGTGTGCCCCCTTTACCGCCGCTTCCACATTTTCCCCCTCCACATGAAAGGGCACGTAAACCATATTTTGTCCCATATATTCCGAAAGGGTATTATGTATCAAGGGGGATAACGTGTGCTCCACCGGACAGCCAATCAATCCGCAGGTCTTTGTTTTTCCGTCAATCCGTGCCATTATTTTTCCTCCCATTTCCTTTCCGGTACCCGTTTTGCCTTTTCATTTCCCTTTTATAGAAAAACAGCACAATCCTTTCCAGATACCGTTTTAACACAATCTGTATTTCTTCCTTTTTGTCAATGGGCTTTACCAGAATACTGTAAATCCCGCACCGCTTCGCTCCCCATACATCGGTAAAAAGCTGGTCGCCGATAAATACCGTGGTTTTCCTGTCAGAGTTCATCCGCTCCATAGCCTTCTCATAGCCCTTTTTTCCGGGCTTTCCCGCCTTATAAATGTAAGCCGCCCCTTCCACTGCATCGCAGAAGGATTTTACCCTCGGTTCCTTATTATTGGATAACAGCATCATGGAAAAACCCAGACCATGAAGCCGCCTAAAGAGTGCAATGGCACGGTCATCCGCCGGCGCGCCATGGGGGACCAGCGTGTTATCGATATCAAAAATCAGCCCCCGGACGCCGCTTTTCCTTATTCTTTCAAAATCAATTTCATAAGCGGAATCCAGCCACAAATCAGGATAAAAACATTGGAACATCGGTATCTCCTCTAAAATTTTCGGAAAATGAGCCTGCTCATTTTCTCACTAACGCTCATTCTATCATAATTTCCGCCATTGAAAAAGCCCCATAAATCTGTTTTGGAACAAATCCACAGGGCTTGAAAGCTTTAATTATGTTATTTTTGTTTTGTTATTATGTATATCGGAATATCCGGACTGGAACTTTAGTGTGGTTTTTAATAATTTTTATTTCCGTCCTATTATACAATTTTTATCTATCTCAAAAACTGCTTAATTTTCTCGTTCATCTGGTCATAGGAATTCCATTCGCAATCCTTTGCATGAATACCGGCTTTCATAACCAGATATTTTATTCCCTCAAAAATCCCCCTGGCATTTTTTTGTGTCCGCTTCTGAAACCATTCATCTGTTACAGAAACTATTTCATGGGCAGCCACATGGCGCGCCTTTTTTTCCACTTCTACCATCTCATTTACTTTTTTTATTAACTCTGCGTCTTTGCTCTTATTTTCAATAATTGCAGCAATATTATGGGCATAGACAGGTCCTTCTCTTAACCCGTTATATTTATTATCTAAGAACTCAAACAGCCCTTGCCGGTTCAACTTTTGCTTATCCCATTTCAGGACACCGTTTTTATCTTTTGTACAACAATCTTCCAGCTTGATTCCACATTCTTTTTTCATGATTTCTGCCAGTAAATCTACTACCAACGGCGTAATGCCCCTGATAAAATCTGCATACTCCTGTTTCTCAATTCTTATCTTTAATCCCAAGGTATATTCAAATAACCGCTGCTTATTTCCTTCTTTAATTGGGTAAATATCATATGTTTTTCCCCGCATGAGCATACTGACTCTGGACAAATTCAGCTTTTCCCTTGCCTCTGCAATTTCTAATAATCGATAAGCGTCTTCTGAAATATCTTCTTTTATCTCATCTGCAACCGCCAGGGCTGCTGTATAGTCATATGCCTCAATATGCTTTTTAATAGCATCTATTTTAAGCAATTTCATCATATTCAGACTTCTTACTTCAACACAGCGATTATCTGCTCCTTCTGCATTATCCTCATTTAATTCCCAATTCAATTCCACATCATATTCTGTTCTATCCTCATGCTCGGAGTTCATCTTATTCTGAGGAGTTGAAACCTGTATTGGAAGAAATCGATACTCTGCCAAAGTAGCCATGACAAATAATGCACTTTTCATAGCCGGTGTCCCAGACGCCATATTAACCAATAGTTGATCCCCTTCATCCATTTTTACTTCAATTTTCCTGATTTCTTCCCTGAAATCCTCGTAAAAAACATCGTACTGTTGAACATCTACTAATTCCTCACGCTCAATCAGTCTCACATCAAATGAATGATTTAAAAACTCTCCTAATTTGTTAATCGTACCTACATACCGATTATCTTGGTTATGACATTCCAGCATTTCATGCGATAAATATAAATAAACAATATCCGGCTTATAAAACCTGCAAATATGAAGCATCGAACCATCTCTTAAATATTTTATCGGGTCAGTTCCTCCTACAGGACTAAACAGTATTTTTCTACTCATATCTTCGCCTTCCTAAATTACAATAATATCTTCACTTTCGTTTTCAACGCTTTTACCAAAAGATTTTACCTGCCCTTTACCAACAATTTTATAAACTCTTATACTGTCTTCCTTTGATGTGTACGCAGGTAATCTTTCTAACAGTTCTTTATACTTTTTCTTTGTTATTATAGCTTCAAATGCAGACTTCTGGATTCGGAAACCATAACCTAATAAAAGCTTTGACAACTTTAATCTTTTCTTGTTTTCGACAATATCATATATAATCAAAACAAATACTTTATCATTTTCCGCACTCTCATCTATATCAAAAAAGTAATTTTCATCTTCCATAAATTATCTACCTGATTTCTATTGGTTTGTATAAAGATGCGTCCTCCGCATCAATCGCCTTTACCAGCATATCCATCTGCAATGCAATCCCACGTCTGAAACTTACCGGATAATCTATATAGCTCAAATACCTTACTTCTGTTTGTAACTTCTTTTCAAGTTTTGACAAATAAGCTTTCATCCCATTTTTTGTAAGAAAACATCCCGGCTCGTCCAAATCCATTATAAAATCTTCTTTCTGTATTTCGTGCCCATTTATCATACTCATTACCGTGGAATCAACAATAACAGCTCTCCATTCTTCCATCATATCGCTAGCTAATGTTGGGTGCTTTTCTCTATCCCTGTGCAGAAAGCCAAAATACGGGTTCAAGCCTTTTGCCTCAATTTTACCATATATTTCATTCATTAATACAGAATACCCAAGGCTAATCATAGAATTAAATTCATCCCTGGGAGGTCTTTTATTACGCCCATGAAAAGCAAAATCAGAATGAATCAGCCTGGCCAGCCCATCAAAATATGCTTTTGCTCCCTGTCCTTCATAGCCCATTAACTCCTGAATCGTCCGGCAAAGGAACACCTTTTCCTTACATATATATAGCATTTTCAACGATTCGCTTACCGAAATATTTTTACTTTTCTCATATCTTCTAAGCACCACTATTTGATTTTTTAATTTCGCATTAATAATTATCTTCGCAAGCTCTATGGCAAATTCTGTTTCATACAGTTCACATTGCCTCCTTTGTCTTGTCGGATTAATATGACCTGTTGATTGCAATCTTCCAAAGTAACTTCCCCCTTTAGAGAAATAAGAAACAGGTATTCCCCGTTTCAAACATTCCTGCACACATTGCGTTGTCATCTGTGCATGTCCCATTATTGTAATACTCTCCAATGTTTCTATGGGAACCATTTTTTTCATGCCATCCGAATATTTTACAAAGCATCGGTTTGTTTCTACACCAATCATTGCATTGTTTTCATTTACAAATAGCAGACTCATCCTATCCCCCCTAGTTTGCTCTAATTTCATACCTTTTTTATAGAAAGAAAACGCACCTTCCATCTTCATCATGATATTTACACAACTTATAATCATGAAACTTGAAAAACATAAAATACCTAAAATTTCTTTATCTCTATATTTCGGAGACAAAACTATAGTTGCAACTACATCTCCTGTCAGGAACTATATATACATGCTTTTAAACTTCTCTGGCAAATATTTCGCCAATTCCTCTACTAACTCATACACCTTGGTACCTGATGCAATCTCTGACGGTGTCTTCCCCTCCCCCTCTTTTGTAATCCGCTTCGCATACCGTATAGCTAACTTTGGATTCCCTCTCTCCATCAGGATATCAAATATATCTTTCATATTCTTCTGGTACTTTCCAATCCCCAATTCTCTAAACTTATCATTTAAAAACTTAATGTAATCCGCTCTATGGTTATTGGATGTATAATACGCAAAGTGCAATATAAACCAAAACTCAACACACTCATTGCTCCATGCCGCATGATACTGTAATTTCGGATTCTCCTGGTTCAGCTTGTCCACTCGCTCTGCTACACCATTAAAATCCCCTGCCGGAAAACTGTCTTTATCATACACACACCAAATCTGCCCTCGTTCAATACCATTCTCACGAATATATCGCTCTGCCATACCGATAACCCGCATAGTTTCCGCGGCACAAGGTTCTATCTCAATCAAAACCATATCCTTATAAATCGGATTAGCCTCTATCAACCGCTTAAATCCATCAAAATAAAGCGGTTCTGTTTGTTCTCCTTCACAAAAGATATAATAACGATGTTCTTTCTTTTCAAGGTATTCCTTACGCCTCTGCTTCCTCCACCGCATTGTTCCTACCTTTTTAGGCATTGACATCACTCCAATCTATAATCTTTTTCAGATATGGATCTGCGCCATATTTGCCCTCTAAATATTGCTTATCATATTTTGCATCCATGCGGACGGATTCGCCTTTTTGGTTCTTAAATTCGACCAAAGAATAAAGCTTAGAATTCTGTTCCTTTCCCTTTGCCACAAACCAAATCTCGTCACGGCGAAAGATATCGTTACTCATAGTAGATAAATCATGTGAAGTAAAAATCAACTGCGCACCATACTTGTTAATTTCCATATTGTTGAACAACATAATGACGTAACGCAGCAATACCGGATGAATTTTCGCATCCAATTCATCAATTACGAGCGTTGTTCCAACAACGAGGCTTCTGGCAATAAAAGGCAGTAACCCAAACAGCTTCTTTGTTCCGCTGGATTCTTCTGACAAAGTCAACTCTGTGCTATATCCGTTTACTGTATGCTTTGTATAAACTTCTATGTGGTTTTCTCCTTTTTCCTCAATGCGGAAGTCTTCAATATCCAAATCCATCTCACGAATCATATCAAGTACAAGCTTTTTTACTTCTTCCGTCGTGAGGGTAGCAGTCCGCAATTCCTGTCTTGGATTCCCGTAATTTAAGAAATCAATGGAATTCTCAAACCATCCAATCACATCCGAAATTACCTCATTCTTTTTATAAGTAATTCCCAGATAAGACAATAACGGCAGATTCTCCGAAATTTCTTCGCTAATTTTGATTTTACCAAACACCCCTTTTAGTTCAATTTCATTTCCATTTCTTACAAATAGCGCCGAACGCCTTCCGGTATCTAACTTTATCCGATCCAGGCTCTCATAAACAACAAAATCTTGTCTCACATGCAGAGTATAACGGTATTCTGCAATCTGAGTTCTAAAAAACACTTCAAACTCCGTTGGTTCCTTTCTCTTTTCTTCCGAAAAAGCAAACGGCTCTACCGGAATTTTTCTTGCCTTATATTCACACTCTGACTTATCGCAGGTCGCACACAAAGGTCTTAAAATCTTTGCATTCAGTGTGTGTAACGCCTCCAGCACATTTGATTTACCGCCGCCATTCGGTCCGTAAATTACAGATACCGGCAAAAATTTTTCTCCGTCTTTCATTTGAATAATTCTATCTTTATGTTCCATGATTGCTGCCGCCTGCATATCAAAAGTCATCTCTTCACGGATACTTTTATAATTTTTTATAGTAAATTGGCATAACATATCTTCTACCTCCATCTTATATCTGTATTATACATCGTTTTTCCGTTTTGTAAACTATGTTTGAGATTTTTTCTCATATTTTTGCATTAAATATGTTGGGAAAGCCATTTTAGTCTGCATAGCTAAATCTTTCTGTCAATAAGAAATATTCTCTTCTCGATTGCCAGAATATCCATCAACAGATTTCTTACAACCATATAGGAAATCATCATCTTCTCCGAACCTGCCGTATGCCAAATAAATCCGGATTTTCCCTGCTTTGAAGTTACTCTCATCATTTCGATTGCATGAACATGATATACAAAAGAATATTCTCGTCCCCTTTCGGGGTCTATATATTTCAAATTGGACACAGGAATACCGGACACAAGAATACCGGAGACGCTTCCGTCCCCTTTCGGGGTCTATATATTTTAAATTAGTTGAAATGTGTGAACTCGACAGCAATATTTTTAGTTTCCGTCCCCTTTCGGGGTCTATATATTTTAAATACCTCCCTTCCTTAACCCCATCCTAAAAGGTGGGACATTTCCGTCCCCTTTCGGGG
>N._stephensi_709_foregut__coassemble_587_pt1 | contig 12850 bp, 17 predicted proteins | sample N__stephensi_709_foregut__metabat2_low_PE_012 | metagenome-assembled genome bin N | reverse complement strand
ATTTTGATAAGAGTATGACAGAAATTTGAAAGCAATACCCCTTCTGGCAGATGGCTGACCAGCTCGCCGGAGCTTGCAGGACTGCTTATGAAGGGTAGATGAAAGGAGTACAGGGATGAAAGTTGCAGTAAGGTATTATACAAGGTCAGGGAATACAAGGAAACTGGCAGAAGCGATTGCGGAGGCGGTTGGAGCAGAGGCAAAATCAACAGACGCGCCCCTTGTGGAAGATGTAGATATTCTTTTTTTGGGAAGTTCGGTTTATGCTTACGGAGTCGATGAAAATGTAAAAAAATTTATTGAGGGCATTCAGGTCAAGGTTGGAAAGGTAGTAAATTTCAGCACGGCGGCTATAGTGAAATCTACTTATAAGCAGGTGGGAAAACTTCTGAAAGCAAAAGATATCCCACAGGCAGAAGAAGAATTTTACTGCAAGGGTTCTTTCGGTCCCATGCATAATGGAAAGCCGGATAAAAAAGATTGTGAGGCTGCTGCAGCATTTGCGAAAAAGATGATATCATGATAAATTGTATTGCATGACAATGATATGAGGAGTTGTGATAATATGCAGAAAAATAAATATGATTGCCTGAAACTGGAAAACCAGCTATGTTTTCCTCTTTATGCCTGCTCGAAAGAAGTAATAAGGAGGTATAAACCATATCTTGACCAGCTGGATTTGACATATACCCAATATATTGCAATGATGGTTATGTGGGAGAAAAAAGAGGTAACGGTTAAAGAGCTTGGTGAATTTCTTTATTTGGATTCCGGTACGCTTACACCTGTGTTAAAGAAACTGGAGGAAAAAAAGTATGTGGTAAGGGAGCGCTCAAAAGAGGATGAACGTAGTCTGCTCGTTTCGCTTACACAGGAGGGGGAGAAATTAAAGGAGCAGGCTGTCTTGATACCAGAGCAGTTAAGCGCCTGTGTCAATTTGGAGCCGCATGAAGCACAGCAGCTATATCAGCTTTTGTATAGGCTGCTTAAAGGCTTATCCTAGCAAGGAAAAGGAATTGCTATATGGAACGAGAAGGGAAAAATATAATTCAGATTCTTTGGTTGCTTCAGGCATAGACGCCATATGTGATTCCGTTATCTCTCTTTCGACGCTTGGGGCGGCAGTTATTTCCATGCTGTGAGATGCAATGAATACAAGATGGAAATACAAGATGCTTTGATTGAGAAAATGGAACACTTTTACCCTGAGTATGGTTTTACCGTAATTTTGGACAGTGATTTCAGTGACTGATGATGTATATATTGGAGGGATAGCGGCTTATGAAACTAGATTTGACGGATATGTTTTGTGCCTTGTCATTTGCATTAGACAAGGTAGAAATAGAACTATTGGGATTGGATACCGGTCATAGTAAGCGTGTGGCAAGTCTTGCGTTGTTAATGGGAAAAGAGGCAGGGTTTGGCGGAGAAGAATTGAGAGATTTTGTAGGCTGTTGTATATTGCATGACAATGCTTTGACTGAATTTATCCATGAGGAACTGTCAAATCGTTTAGAGTTGCAGGATTTAGCCATGCAGTTTTCTGACATAACCGTATTGGCGGGAGCAGAAATGAATTGCCGTCATTGTGTGATTGGAGAGCAGAATATCCGCTTGTTGCCATTCCGTACAGATATAAAGGATATCATTCTTTACCACCATGAAAATGCAGATGGTTCCGGGGCATTGGGAAAAACAGCATCAGAAACCACATTGAAATCTCAGATTTTGCATTTGGCAGATGTCATTGATATGACAAGCCGACTGACTGGTATGACAATCACAGAGTTTGAGGAACTTCGCAGATGGGTACGGGAGCAGTCGGGCGGTCTGTTTTCCGGTAATGCCGTGGAATTGTTTCTCAAAGCTGTAAATTTCGACAGGCTGATGGATATGCAGGAAAGAGGCACTATGACCTGCCTGCAGGAGGAACTTGAAACGGTGGTTTGTGATTATTCTGACGAGGAAATTAGAAATATTGCCGGACTGTTTGCAAAAATAGTGGATTACAAATCAACATTTACACAGGCACATTCAAGGGGAGTGGCAAAAAAGGCAGAGGCAATGGCACATTATTATGGATTTGATGGAGAAAAAGCAATCCGCTACTATTTTGCAGGGGCAATGCATGATATTGGCAAGTTGGTGGTTTCTAATGACATTTTGGAAAAGCCGGGAAAGCTTAACGATAATGAATTTACGGAAATGAAAAATCATGCTGCCGCTACCCGTTACATACTGTGTCAGATAAAGGGGATTCCTGATATCGTGAAATGGGCTTCTAATCATCACGAAAAGTTAAATGGAACTGGCTATCCGCAGGGATTAGCAGAGCAAGCCTTAAGCTTTGAGGAGCAGCTTATGACCTGTATTGACATATATCAGGCACTGACGGAGAAAAGACCGTACAAAAATGGTATGTCTCATGAACAGACGGTTTCCATTATGTCAGATATGGCAAATAATGGCGAGATTAGTCAAAAAATTGTGCAGGATATGAGTATTGCAATGACAAGGGATGCCGGTTTCGACTAATATGGACTTTAGAAAGAGAACAAAGTGCATAACTTGTATGTGATTCGCTGTGCGCAATAAACCAAGGGATTTGCCGACGGGCGGGAGGTATGAGACGGGCAGGGAATCCCCTCTCCCGCAGCCTTAGAAAAATGCGATTTCCCGCTTCCGCCTTAGAAAAACCAAAAAATTTCCCCGCCCGTCCCATACCTTTCGTCCGCCGACAAATCCCTCAACAGGCTAAAACCCATTAAAAAACCGCAGCATCCGAAGATACTGCGATTTTGAAATCAAACTTATATCACATTTCATTAAGCAATTTTGCTCTTAGCCATTTCTGCCAATGTTGCAAAGCCTTCTGCATCATTTACTGCCATCTCTGCAAGCATCTTTCTATTGATGTCAACCTCAGCTAACTTTAAGCCATACATAAACTTGCTGTAGCTTAAACCGTTTAACCTTGCTGCTGCGTTGATACGTGCAATCCATAACTGCCTCATCTGGCGTTTTCTCTGCTTACGTCCTGCGTAAGAAGATGTTAATGCCCTCATGACAGACTGTTTTGCCACTCTGTACTGCTTGGACCTTGCACCCCTGTAGCCTTTTGCAAGCTTTAATACTCTGTTATGTTTCTTTTTTGCGTTCATGCCGCCTTTAATTCTTGCCATTTTTCTCTCCTCCTAACCAATCTTATAAATAAGGTAAAATCTTCTTCATGTTCTTCTCATTCGTTGCATCCGTCATTGCGGGCTTTCTAAGATTTCTCTTTGTCTTAGCAGATTTCTTGGTTAAGATATGACGTTTATAAGCTTTATTTCTCTTTAACTTTCCTGTTCCTGTTACTTTGAAACGCTTTGCGGCGGATCTGTTTGTTTTCATTTTTGGCATCTTAAATTCCCTCCTATATTGGTATCTGTCTATTTTAACTGCTGATTTAACTGCCGGTAAATCCAGTTAAAAACAAAATAATCAGTGCTTCTGCGTAAGCACCATGGTCATGCTTCTGCCCTCTACCTTGGGAGCTTTTTCAATCACTGCAATTTCTGACAGTTCTTCTGCAAAATCATCCAGAATATGCTTGCTGTTAGCCATATGCGCCATTTCACGCCCGCGGAAACGCAGGGTTACTTTTACCTTGTCGCCCTTGGTAAGGAACTTCCTTGCAGCATTCATCTTTGTGTTCAAATCATTGGTATCAATGTTGGGAGACAGACGAATCTCCTTGATATCAATGGTTTTCTGCTTTTTCTTTGCTTCTTTTTCTCTACGAATCTGTTCGTATCTGTACTTTCCGTAATCTACGATTTTACAAACCGGAGGCTTAGCCGTAGGCGCAATCTTTACCAAATCAAGCCCTGCGTCATCCGCCATCTTCTGGGCGTCCCTGGAAGACATAATGCCTAACTGTTCTCCGTTCTCTCCTACCAGACGTACCTCTTTGTCCCTAATCTGTTCGTTAATCATTAAATCGCTAATAGTCGTGCACCTCCAAAAAAGAATTCAATAAAAAAGTGGATAGCCGCAGTTATCCACTAAACTTCCACATGAAATAAGGTTGTGAAAAAATCCGACGCCTGTCAGCCCGATTGCCACAGGGTGAGAGTGGATACTCTGCTTGCATTGTGTTTCACACACTTATGTATATTAGCATGGGAATATTCCTTTGTCAATCATAAAATTTTCTATTTCTGGCTTTTTTATGACTTTTTTAAATTTTAACTCTTTTTTGTTCTCTATTTCTGACTTAACCTCTAGTTTTTCCTGATACCAGCCACTCCGTTTACGGCATATGCCTTCTGCTGCTTTAAAAGCGCATGGCTTTTCTCTCTTTGGTACAGGATTTTCTCATCTTCCGTCAGTGTCTCCAAGTAGTCCCTTTCTTCCCGTTCTTCCGCTTTATGCAAATGTCTTAAATACACTGCACCCGCAGCTCCGACAAACACCGGTATGCAACACAAAAGCAACATCATAAACGTACTCATAAGCCTGACTCCTTTCCTTTGACCGGATTCCGGTCAAACAAAACATCTTGCAAAATGGAATGGATTTATATGCAAGTTATAACACAGATAACAGGAAAGAGGAAGCTGCTTATGTCCGATACTTTTTCTCAACCTTCATATAACCAATCATCATTCCAATAACCAAAGCAATCACACCCAAAACCACAAGAATGAATATCGGGGAATTTTGCTCAAGGAAGAGTAACGGCACGCCCATTATTTCAAGCAGAACGGCTCCTGCAAACCAAAGAATGGAAACTGCACGATTGTATTTTTTCACATCATTCACTGTGGGAGCCTTTACAAAAGTAAAAAAGCCAACTGCTTCTTTTGATTTTAATCCACTAATGCCTATTCCCAAAAACAGCGCTGCGATTACACTCCAAAAAATAAAGCCGATTATCATTTTCATCCCTCCGCAGACTTTAATTTATCAACACAATTATAATTCATTTTTAACAGCTGCACAAGCGATTTTACCAAAAGAAAAAAACAGTGCGAAAAGCATTTCTGCCCTTCACACTGTCTTTTCCCATTGCAATGCACATCTCTCTTATCAACATTCACATTCAAAGGTCCCGCAAAGGGTCTGTCCGCTTTCCTTTGCATGTCCGCCCTGGATGGAAACGGTTTCCGCATAGCATTTGTAATTGGAATTATACTTACATTTTGTTGCCTCGCAGTCGATACTGATGGTCTGGCAGGGATGGTCCAATGCGCTGCTGTAACAGTCGCACCCTTCAGGACGGAAAGAATCGCAGCAGGTATCCTGTTCCTGGTCCGCATGACTTCCTCCCACCATAATATCTCCCTTGCAGCAACATTTTTCCTTGTTGTAACCGCAGGTTATCACGCCACAGGTTAATTGTGCCATAAAAGAAGCCTCCTTAAATCATACTATGGATTAAAGTTACTTCTATATTATTGACTACTTCTTAAGAGATTATGCCAAAGCACCGGACTGTTTTTGTGCAAGACAACTGCACAATCCCAAACACAACCAAAATTTCAGCGAACCGGAACCGCCATTTTTCTTACGGCTGCGCTCAAAACCCAGGGAGACTTGCCACGGATGGCAAGTCAACCGTCACGCGGCACGGATGCCGCATTGACGGCGCCCCGCAGCCTTCCAATTCCTTTCTCACAGCCGTTAGAAAAATGCCGGTTCCGTAGTCCGCTGATAAAAAAAATTCTTCCTGCCATCCCATTGTACCCTTGGGTGTTTTCGGACCTATGATTTACAAGCCCGTCCCCGCTCCCTAAAATTTTACCCCGATAACCAGCCTGCCATTGTCATATTCCGCCCATATTTTCCCGCCCATCCGCTCTGTTAAAAGCTTGCTGATGGAAAGCCCCAGACCGTGGGAATCCCTGCCCGTCTCCACGGTATAAAAGCGGTCAAAAAGCTTTTTTGCCGCAACGGGATTTAAATTTCGGGCGGAATTTGAAAAAACAATGGTCCCATCCTCCTCTAATTCCACCTTAAAATCCCCGTCGCTATATTTCATGGCATTGTTTATAATATTCCCAAAAATCCGATTCAACGCCAAAGGGTCCAGATATTTTTCAATGCGGCGCTCCGTCATGAAAATTTCCGGTTCAATTCCCTTCTGCTTTATGACGCCGTAAAAGGAAGCGATGCTTTCCTCCAAGGCTGCATTCAGGCATAGCTTCTCCCTTTCCCCCTCCTTTGCGGATACAATGAGGGAATAATCAAAAAGCTCCTCCGCCAGCTTTCGCATAACCTCTGTACGGTTTTCAATGATATCCAGATAACCGGCAGCCGTTTCGCTCTTTTCCTCCATTTTCAACAAATCCAGGTAGCCGCAGACCGCCGTCAGGGGCGTCCGCAAATCATGGGAAATATTGGTTATCGCATCCTTTAGCTCCTTATCGCCCTGCTCATATTGCCACCGCTTTTTTCTAAGCTTCCTAAGCTCTTCGTTGAGACAGTCCGCCAGCCTTCTTATATCCTTATCCCGACTGGAAATATCAATCAGCGTATTCGTCTCTGTCCGAAGCTTTTCCGAAAGCTTTTCCTCTATTTCCCTTACAGACTTTTTCATCAGATAAATCTTCGCGCCAAGAAAGCCTATGATAACTGCCAGAAGGCAAATAAGCGATAACCAGATTTCCATAAACACCCCGCCTAATAAATTCTTTTTCCCGTTCCGTTATCAGGGACAAACTTTGTCTGCCAAAAGTCTCAGACCGTATGCTCCTATTTAATGTCTTTCTTTTTAAAGAAATACAGACCTGCCGCCGTGGAACCAATCATAATCAGAATCGAATAATCAGCCATTTCTCCCGCATGGGATAAATCCCCTTCGCCAATCAGGGCAGCCTGCCCCGTAGGAAGGAAATGAATCAAAAATTCATAGACTTCCCGTTTCGCTCCCGACACATAATAGGGGTTAGGTTCCGACGCCCCTTTCACAATCTCGCCCGTTTCATCCTCATAGACATAGCTTTCCCACATTTCAGGTTCGTTCAATCCCGCATAAATATAGGAAGAAACCATCAGCATGGCAAACATCCCCATTATCACAAGCACACAGTTAAGCGATTTATTCCGGTTCAACATACTGCACATGGTAAAAAGCGCACAGAATACCCCTGTTATCAACAGTGTCAGTAAAAACGCCTGCAAAACCAGTTTCATATCCGCTTCCTTTGAAAACGTCCCGACCAGCGCCAGACCTGACAGCAGGGTGGTCACAATAAAGCTAAGGCATATGGCAATTCCCGCCGTTATGCTGATAATGAGAGAAGAAAGATAAATATCTTTTCTGGTATGCCCGATTACCAGCTTATTTCTTATGGTTCCCTCGCTGTACTCAGTGCCGAGAAAAAGCCCTGAAAATGCCGCCATAAAAATTCCCATAAAAAGTACATGCTTAAACATAAGCTCTTCCAGACCTACTTCACGTTGGTATTCTTTACTGCTCGTCGCTGCATTGATGACGATAACGAGCGCCATGATTACCATAAAACCCATGATTGCCCAGAAAACCTTGTCTTTTTTCAACCGTACAAATCCCGCCGATAACAATTTATTCATGGCTGCCACCTCCAATCAAATTCATATAGTAGCTCTCCAGGCTTTCATCCTTTTCATGGACGGAAAGAACCTGGCATTCCTTTGGAAGCAGCAGCTTTACCAGCTCCGTAATATTCATTTTATCATAAATATCCGCCTGGGTATCCGAAAGGATGCGGTACTCTGTCTTTCTTTCATCCAGCACATTAGAAAGCACCTTTACATCCGTCACTTCCACGCGCAGACACTTCCGGCAGGCGTTTTCCAATTCCTCCGCACTGATTTCCTTTACCATGCGCCCGCCGTCCACAAAACCGTAATGGGTGGCTAACCTGGAAAGCTCGTCCAGAATATGGCTGGACATTAACACTGTCATCTGCTTTTCCCGATTCAGCTTCAAAATCAGCTCCCGCATCTCCACAATTCCCTGTGGGTCCAGCCCGTTTGCCGGCTCATCCAGCACCAAAAAATCCGGATCCCCAGCCAGGGCAACTGCAATTCCCAGCCTCTGGCGCATCCCCAGGGAAAAGTTTTTCGCCTTTTTCTTTCCCGTATTTTCCAGACCTACCAGCTCCAGAATCTGGGTTATCCCTCCAAAGGAAGGCATTCCCAATATCCGGTACTGCTCCTGTAAATTTTCCTCCGCCGTCATATTCATATAAATAGAGGGCGTCTCCACTATGGCTCCCATCCTGCGGCGGGATTTTAAAATATCCTTCTCCTTATTGGAAATCCCATAAATCGCATAGTCGCCCGATGTAGGCTCCTGCAATCCGCTGATTAAGCGGATTAACGTTGTCTTACCCGCGCCGTTTTTCCCTACAAAGCCGTAAATTGCGCCCTTTGGGACATGCATGGAAAGACCGTTTAAGGCTTTAAAATTCCGGTACTGCTTGCACAGCCCGTCCGTTGTCAAAACATACTCCATCCTGGCTTCCTCCTTATTTCCATACTCTTATCTTTTGACCCTTCCATCCTAACAGAAGGCAGTTAAGAAAACGGTTAAGAAAAAAGTAAAGATTTGGTTAAGTTTTATTCTCCGCCCTCCTGCAGCTTAAATCCGATTCCCCATACCGCTTCAATATAGTCCTTCCCGCCGGCTTCACGGATTTTTTTACGCAGATTGCTGATATGGACCTTTAGGGAGCCTTCCACGCAGTCCGGCGTATCCTCGCTGATTTCATCCAATATGGCTGACTTGGTAATGACCCGTCCTTGATTCAGCATAAAAAGCTTCATAATGGCATACTCCGTCTTGGTCAGCTTTACCGGCTTCCCAGCCACAAAAAAGCTGTGGGAAGCGTCCTCCATGGATAAATCCTGAAAAGTCAGGACGCCGGAACGGTTCCTTCCCCCATTTCTAAGCTGCACCGCTACTCTGGCAAGAAGCTCTCCTGCATCAAAGGGTTTGGTCATATAATCCGCCGCCCCGTCCATCAACAGCCTGACCTTATTTGGCACATCCGCTTTGGCGCTCAGCACAATAACGGGTATATCTTTGATTTTCGGCAGAATTTCCTCTCCGCCAAGTCCGGGAAGCATCAAATCCAGCAACACTAAATCCAAACTTCTTTCCGAAAGCAGATACACCGCCTCCGTTCCCGAATAAGCGCGCAGCACGGCATAGCCTGCCCCGCCAAGCAGCTTCTCCAGCATATCCCCGATATATACGTCATCATCTATTACTGCTATTGTTTTCATGGGCGCCTCCGGTTTTTATATATATAAATCAACAGCTCATTACTCTTTCCGCCATTTATTATAGTTTATAAGCGTTTAATAGTCAAAATAAGTTCGGATTCTCTCTTTCCTTGCACTCATCTCTTTTCCGCTGTATAATGCCCTATAGGGCACCGGTTCCGGGAGGAGTGCGGTTTATCCGTACTGTCAGTGTCTAGGTTCAAACACAGTATATTCCCGTAGAACACTTGGCAGCCGGCGGCTCTTTTTGGTTTTCTTTTTGGTTTTGTTACAAAACTGTTTCTGATATTGATATACCAAAAGCGGAATGCAAATCGTGCCGGAGAGGCAGACTTTTTAATGATACAACATAAAATACAACACAAAAAAAAAATAAAGCCTGATATTTATCAGGCTTTTCAAAAAGCACGAGACGGGATTCGAACCCGCGACCCTCGCCTTGGCAAGGCGATACTCCACCACTGAGCCACTCGTGCATTCATCCGCATTTCTCACGGACAAGTATTAATATATCAAAGCATTTCCTATTTGTCAATAAAAATTTTTGACATCCTACCTAAGAAAAAATTTTCAACCTGCCTAAGAAACCTACCGACAACCTTTCCTGCAAACAATACTTATCAACGATACTACATCATCCCGGTAATGGTATCATAGTCTATCAAATCCCTATATTTCACGCGATAAATCCGATAAAGAGATTCATCAATCCGCTCTTCACTGATTTCTCCTGCCTCAATAGCGCTCAAAATCCCATTATAGGCTTTCTTAAAATCCCCGGGGCAAAACAGCATATCAGCTCCCGCCTGTATTGCCATAACGGCCGCATCCGCATGTTTATAATGCATAATCAGGGAACGGGTGTCCATATAATCCGTTATAACTATCCCCTCATATTCCAATTCTCCTCTTAACATATCTGTTACCACTTCCGGCGAAAGACATGCCGGGACATCATCTGTAATAGACTTATAGGCAATCTGCGAAACCATAATAAAATCCGTGCCGCCGTCAATCGCATCATCATAAATGGGATAATCCTTCTCTACAATATCTTCTTTGGTACGGTTCGACACCGGTCTTGCACTTTCAGGACTTTTTTCCACATCCCCATATCCCGGAAAAAATTTCACGCATGTATGTATATTCTGATCTACAATTCCCCGGACTGCATTTCTTACCATATCCTTTACCATTTCAGGATCATCCCCAAAAGACCCCGGCGATGTATAGCCATTTTGAGAAAATGCCACATCCGCCAATGGACCGATAACCGTGTTAATACCATATTCATTCATCCTGTTTCCGATTGCAATCCCCGCCGTATATGCTCCCGAATTTTCCCCGGACTCGCCGATTGCTTTTTGAGAGGTAATAACAGCTTCTGTCAGCTCTCTGGTCACAAAGGGACTTTCTTCTCCTCCCGTCTCCTCTACACCTATAAAAACTTCATTACTTGTAAAAGATTTTACATTAAAAACCAATTCCTTAAATTGCTCCGGGCTTTCCATATTGCTCTCCGTAAACAGAATTCCTCCCACAGGATACTCGCTCAGTGCAGCGCTCATGGCACTTCCACCGATTGTCACGTCATTAGTCCCTGTCAAGCCCTCCGGCGTCACAAAAAACAGACCTGCCACCTTCTCTTCAATCGTCATATTTGTAAGGTAGCCGGCAATCGTTTCATCCAGGATTGCCGCCTTCATTTCATCCGTAAGCTCTATCTCTTCTCCGTCCTCCGGCTGGTTTATGGAAACAGAAACCGCTTCTTCCTCTTTCGTCTCATTTTCAGAAACCACAGACTCAGGTTCAACCGTTACCGGCTCAGGTTCCACTGTTACCTCAGGCTCTTTTTCCGGTTCCCTATGCAAAAAAGAATAAACGCCAAAACCAATTCCCCCAAGAATCAGTACAATTACCAAAACAAACAGCGCCAATATTCCCAATGCATTCCGCTGTTCCTTTTTTCTTCTTAATTTTCTTAATTCTTCTTTCGATAAATTATACTTATCTTTTTTCAAATCTATCTTCCTCCACGCAGCCTGCTACACAGGAAAGTGCAAACAGGTTACCCGTTATCCATTCATTACTTGTCAGACAGGCGACGCCTGTTCTCCACACATAGCTATATTCTAACATAAAGAAGTAACGGGTATCAATCCTTTTCGACTAATACCCGTCACTAATGTGTAGGCTCCAATTTGCCTGCCTCCTTCTGATCTTCTTCTCTTTCCACTTTTCAACTTGTACCTCTGGTACTGTAGCAGGTTTCTTCTCCAATTTTATCTTTGGTACCTTGCTCTTTTCTCATATGTACTCGATTCAGACCTTGTCTTTAGTTTCTCTTTCTTTTGTACTTAACATCTCGTCTTCGGTGGACCGTACCTCTCTTTCACTAGGATATCTATATGAAAGTATATCTTAAGTATGTATTCATTGTAATCAATAGTCTGACATTTGTCAACACTTTTTCTCAAATTTCTTTCAATTTTTTCACATTTTTTATTTTTTCGCTTTTTAAATAATTTTTACGTCAAATTATTGGTTAATTTTACCAAGAAATACAGCGCCAACTGCAATTATCTTTTCCCAAAATTAAAGTAGCAACCCGAAAGCTTTTGTATTATACTTTTCTTAAAACAATTACATATCACATCAATATTCTGCCGTCTGTCCAGGGTATCGGCTATCCCCTTATCGGTCTGCGGGAACAAATTTTAACAGGAGGTTTTACTATGTCAGCAAAACAAGACGCCTTTGCAATTACTGCAAAAACTATTATCGGAAATCTGGAAAAAAGAAATATGGAGGGTTTTTACTGCGCTACCAAGGAAGAATTGGTGGAAACGATTATGCCTATGCTAACAAAAGGCGCTTCTATCGCCTGGGGCGGGTCGGAATCATTTAAAGAAAGCGGTATGCTCAATGCTTTGGAACAGGATGGCAGCTACGAACTGATAGACCGTCTGAAAGCTACAACCCCTGAGGAACGCCGTAAGGTATTCGGTCAAACTGCCATGAGCGACTATTTCTTCATGAGCACCAACGCCATTACCCTAAATGGCGAGCTTGTCAACATCGACGGAAATGGTAACCGGCTTTCCGCTTTAATCCACGGTCCCGCCCACGTATTTATTATTGCGGGAATGAACAAGGTAACCAAAGATGTAGAGGAAGGTTTCAAGCGTACCAGAGTCTGTGCCTGCCCGCCAAACGGAGTCAGACTCAATAAGTCCACTCCCTGTGCCAAAATCGGACGCTGCGGCGAATGCCTGTCCGAAGAATGTATGTGCAATCAATTTGTCGTAACGAGACGAAGCGGGCACAAAGGGCGAATCAAGGTGTTCTTAGTAGGGGAAGAACTTGGATTTTAGAAACTAAAAGGGAGTGTTGCAAAATAACTAAATCCTGGTTATGAAGCAACACTCCCTATCCATTTTTCAGGCGCAAAGAAAGCGCCATTGCTCCAATAGACTATTTATCTATTGAAAGCAGCTCTACAGCACAGCATACAGTCCTGCTCTTTGCTTGCTTCTTACTCCTCTACGCTACCGTATCCACAAAAATAGTATAAATCTGCTGAATCGCTATC
>N._stephensi_709_foregut__coassemble_572_pt1 | contig 12984 bp, 12 predicted proteins | sample N__stephensi_709_foregut__metabat2_low_PE_012 | metagenome-assembled genome bin N | reverse complement strand
CTCATCACTCGCTCAGAGTGTATATAATATTCCCAAAAATTGTAATCCTGCTTGATAATTGGTCTCAAAGTTGTAAACCGCGGTGACATAATGCCATTTTCGATGTTATTCAGCACGAAGCGACCATATCTAAATTCCTTGCTGGTGTGACCTTCAAACGCAATATCGCCTACACGAAGCACTTTGTATTTTGCGAGAGATGCTTCCTCGGCTCCATTCCCTTGTGTATTGAATGTCATCGTTGCAATGGATAGGGTTTTTGCAACGGGGTACTGTTCCTCGTTTCTTTCATTATTAACTTTGTAGACTTCCCCCAGCTTACGCTGTTCCCAAGTTGTTCTGCTTTTCCAACATCAACCTATCTATATCATCAAAGGCATTTTCTAATTTCTCAACATGATACATCTCATACATATCATATATAAAATCCGTAATTCCCAAGTCATCCCATTGCTTCAAAACCTTATCAGCAGTAGTATTCTTATAGTTTGCATAATGTTCCAACAGAAAAATGAAAAACTCCATCTCCTTCGTCATACTAATCCCTCCTTAAATAAAGAGAATTTTGCGGACTTCCTGTTATTTGTTCACTTTCCCACATATCAAAAATTCCGAAGGGGCTAAAATCCCACATTTCTAATTCCGGATTAGACAGCATCTGATATGTCTCGGAAAAAAGAAGTTTCCGAAGTGACATCATCGGTTCCATGTTATACTTTTCCGCTATCATCAAAGACACCTTTTTAACATAAAAACATAAAATATATGGCATTTCTTTATTCATAATGTTATTACCTCACAAAAGTCCAAAGCTTTCAAAGCCTTTTCCGTTTTAAATGCAAATTGGTCTTTCAATTTTTGTGGCAAGAGCCTTTTTACTGTTTCCGCCTCATCATAAATTCCTGCAAAATACAATCTAATAACCGGCATTGTCCTATCATTAGCAACAGGACCTATTACAACATCATGACTATCAACAAAATCAATAATATTTCTATTTTGAGACACAAATCTCAGCCATTCTTCATCTGCCTTTTCAAATTTAAGAACATTAAGCGAATTTATAATTTCTTCATCTATCTGGAAACAGGTAATTATCTGTTTTCCTTCCCCTCTTCGCTTTGTTGTAAGTAATGCCCATCTTTCTGCCTGTTCATAGCTTGAAGTAAGATAAAAGCCAGTTCCAAAGTCAAGCCTTCTATCAGATTGTAAAATTTTAGGATTCTCTACTGCGATATTACTTCCATGATATAACTTCAAACCATCATCTCCATTTTCAAGATATTTATTATACAAACATTTTTACATGAACTCCATTAAAGTTTCAGTTACCCTTTCAGTCACCTTTTCAGTCACCCTTTCAGTCACTCCAATGCCTTTCAGTGCTTTAAACTTTACCATGATATCCTCTCCATGAATGATATACTCTGGGTTTCTTAAACTACAAAAGCATCTGCTTCTAAATTATAACATTTAATTAGTAATCTATACGAACATTTTCTCAAGCATAGATTTCTTGATATTTTTCAACTTTTCCAACTGTCGCTGATGAAGGGTTATAAGGTGGTCGAGGCTTCTAAAATAATCTCCAATTTTATTTTGTTCATCATTTGACGGAAGTAAAATGCTAATCTGTTTAAGCTCAGTCTTATTAAATTTGGGCTGTCCGCTTGATGCTACAATCAAAGCTAATTTGCATTGAAAATCTTCCGTTTCGAACAAAGAATATACAAATTTTGAATCTTCTTTCGGCTTTAAATAGATTGCATTTGGTCCCAGCACATTATTTCGATATGGTAGTTCTGAAGGTGCTAAGTAATAGACTTCTCCTATATTTGCTCCTATGTTAGGAAGAACTATACATTCCGAATCCAGATTAACACGCCATAGAAAATCAAACGCTTTTTTATCAACATATATAAAACTACCATTTTTAAAGTTATGCTTTAAATCTACAGTTCTAACTAATTGTGCATAATCTTGGTCCAACTTATAAACTACATTTGTGGCAAGGTCTGCAAATGAACCAGCAGCGACATAATCAGTAATTGTTTCCATAGTATCCCCCAGCTTACGCTGTTCCCAATCATCAGTAAATCCCGCAAATCTAACTTCTGGAATTTTTTCATCTTCTTTCGGAAACATTTTTTCAAGCATCGCTTTTTTGAAATTTTTCATCTTATCCAACTTACGCTGATGAAGGGTTATAAGGTGGTCGAGGTTTCTAAAATATGAGCTGATTTTATCCTGTTCAACCCTATTTGGCATTATTATTTTATATTCTGAATACTCTTGAGCATTTACTCCAGGCTGTCCTGACCTTTGAGACGTTATAGCAATATACTTTTTATAATCTATTGTAAGCGTATTTTGAAATATGAATTCTGGATTATATTCTTGCTTAATTTGCGCTCTGATTAAAAATCCTGCATAATAAACCTGTCCATCAGATTCTTTATAAATATAAGTTTTTCCAACACTTGCACCTGTTCTTGCGAATAAAATGTCCCCTTCAACTAACTTATAACCATCTGCATTAGATAAATCAATATCGGGAGAAGTTATATCATCTGCCACAAATTCATGAGAATCATCATTTATATCTGTAATACGAATATATTTATTTTCTCCATCAAATTCCTTTGCTGCTACATTAAGTCCATATTCAAAAGAATTACTAACTTCCCCCAGCTTACGCTGTTCCCAATCATCATCAAATCCCGCAAATCGCAATGCCGGTTTTTTCTTCTTCTCGTCCATACTAATCCCCCAACAAAAGCGACTTAAACTCGCTCAAACCTTTCATATCATATTCATTGCCCACAAGTTCATCCAGCATTGCCGCCAAAGACTGCTCCGCCTCTTTGATTTCCGCTTCTAATTCCGTATAGGTAACTTCATATTTGGCTGCAAGATTTGTAACTTTAGTAACCAATTCTCCTATCACGTCATCGGGAAGCTTGTCAATTCTTTGGCAAAGCGGCACAATCCATTTTTCCTTTAATAAAGCATAGGCTTCTTCATCCGACAAGTTTTCAATGGTTTCCTTCGTCTTATCCAAAAGCTCATCATTTGCTTTCTTAATCTTTGTTTTTAAAGATTTTTCTTCTGCTATAAGACTGTCCACCTGCAAAATCTTTAATTCAAATTCCGTAGCATCTTTTTTCTCAATCGCCTTTGCCCTCTTATTGACCTCTTTCGCTATCCAGGCATTGCCTTCCTCGTTTACAACATCCTCTCCTTTTTCTTCTTCACTGAGGGAATCAAGGGTTTCCTCATATTCCGATGCTATCTCTGCAAGCCTGTTCTCATCCGCTTTTATGGCGTCAGCCATTTCCTTTAATAAGGTTGCCTGTACAAGTTCAAAGGGAATGACCCTGCCCATCCAGCCTTCCTGGACTTCCTCATCTTTTCCATTTTTCTTTTTTGTTACCATTAACGGGTCTACTGCCCTGACAGCTTCAAAGCCTTCCGACTGAATGATTTCCAAATCCACTGCCGTAGTCTGCCATTCGTCATCCAATGCCTGATATGCCTGATAAGCATCCACTAATTGAATTTTGTCAAACAATCCGAAAATATAATCGCTTATTTTTTCTTCTCCCATTGGAATATTGACCTTGGCTGCTTCCTCCACCAGTTCATGATACAGCAAAGCGTCAAAGCCTTTAAAAAGACTTCTGTAATTATCCTTATAAAGAATGACATCCTGACAATTCATAATTGCCGATTTTACATCAGGACATTTCAAAGATACATATGGCGTTCCATTATTTTCAAATAGTGCATTTTTCAGATTCGGAAATGCCTTCCAATATTTTTGCAGTTCATTGATTTCATTTTCAGGAATGCCGCCAAACATAGACGCATAAATATCCCAGCTTTCCGCCGCTTCAGACGAATCAACATATCTGGGAATGTTCAGATTATAATCATTTAATCTGATTTCTTCCTTGCTCACTACCTTAGAATATTTGTCTATATTTTTCCTGCCCACAACGGCATCCACAATTTTCTTAATATCCGATGCCTGTAATTTATTATTCTTTCCTGCTTTCACAAATCCCTTTGATGCATCTACAATAAGGACGTCATTTCTTTCCCTTTTTTGCTTTAATACCATAATAATGGTAGGAATCCCCGTTCCAAAGAAAATATTCGCGGGCAGACCGATAATGGTATCTATGTGGTCATTTTCAATCAAGTTTTTTCTGATTTCCCCTTCTTCGCCGCCTCTAAAGAGCACTCCATGGGGAAGAACAATGGTCATAATGCCATCACTCTTAATATGATACAGGTCATGAAGCAGAAACGCATAATCTGCCTTTGACTTTGGTGCAAGTCCAAACCTCGCATATCTGGGGTCCGTTTCTTTATTGGTCGGGTCCCAGGACTGGGAATAAGGCGGATTGGAAACCACCGCATCTACATATAGCGGGTCGTAAGTTTCAACAGGATTCGCCTCATCAAAATAAGGCCAATCCTCCTCTAACGTATCTCCATTTCGCGTCTCGATATTAGCAGGCCGGATTCCCCTCATAACAAGGTTCATTCTTGTAAGATTGTATGTATTTTCTTTCAATTCCTGTGCGTAATATTTGATTTTCTGGGAGTTTCCAATTCTTCTTGATACAGAATGTCCTATATTGATAAGGAGGGAACCGGAACCGGATGTAGGGTCATATATTTTAATTTCCTCCCTGTCCTTCAGATGCTCCGCTACTATTTCAGACATCAGCAAAGACACCTCATGGGGTGTATAAAATTCTCCCGCCTTTTTTCCTGCATTTGCAGCAAACATATTAATCAGATACTCATAAATAAATCCCAGCACATCATAGCCTTGTCTGCCGTCCATAGGGATATCCTTGATAAGATAAATTAAATCGCTGATTGCCTTTGTCTGAGTGCCGGATGAATCCCCCAGCTTGCTCAAGCCTGTCTCCAGGGTATTAAAAATCTTATCAAATACTTTTTTATGCTCGTCTCCAATGAGTCTGGAAAATGCCGATAAAGCAGTACGCACATTATCCACACTAAAATCTCTTCCCATTTTGAGCCATGTTGAGAACAGGTTTTCATAGGCTATAAAATAACCGATATTTTTTCGCATATAATTAACGGTTTCTTCATCATCCTCGGTAATATACTCCATATCCTCTTCTGTCGCGCCTGATTTCCTAAGCTCCTCTTCTTCTTTTTCCGAAAGAAATTTATAGAAAATAAATCCAAGTATATAATCCTTATACTCATTTGCCTCAATTTTTGACCTCATCTTATTGGCAGACTCCCATATACGGGATGCTAACTGCTGTTTATTCATAATATCCTCCTGTCCCCTAAAACCTCATCGTCAGCTGAATCCGCTTCTTCCCCAAATCCACGCCCAGCACTTCCACCTCTACAATATCTCCCACGCTTACCACCTCCAAGGGATGCTTGATGTAGCGGTCCGTAATCTTGGAAATATGTACCAGCCCGTCCTGGTGTACGCCGATATCCACGAAGATGCCAAAGTCAATGACATTCCTCACGGTTCCTTTCAGCCTCATTCCCGGCTTTAAATCCTCCATCTCCATAACGTCGCTGCGAAGAATGGGCGCAGGCATATCCTCCCTGGGGTCCCTGGAAGGCTTTTCCAGCTCCTTTGCAATATCCTGCAAAGTCAGCTCCCCGATTTCCAGTTCCGCCGCCAGCGCCTTCCATTCCTTACTTCCTTCCCTTGGAAGGTTCATCTTTGCATGTCCTATATCCTCTAAGGTAAATCCCGTTTTTGTAAGGAGCTTTTTTGCCGCCTCATAGGATTCGGGATGGACGCTTGTGGCGTCTAAGGGATTCTTTCCCTCCCTGATACGAAGGAAGCCTGCGCACTGTTCATAAGCCTTGGGACCTAATTTCGCTACCTTCAAAAGCTGCTTTCTCTCTGTAAAAGCGCCGTTTTCCTCCCTGTATTCCACAATGTTTCTGGCAATTACCTTTGAAATGCCTGAAATATAAGAAAGCAAAGGCACAGAAGCCGTGTTCAAATCCACGCCCACGCTGTTTACGCAATCCTCCACTACGCCGGTCAGGGCTTCGTCCAGCTTTTTCTGGTTCATGTCGTGCTGGTACTGCCCCACGCCGATGGACTTGGGGTCAATCTTGACTAACTCCGCCAAGGGGTCCTGCAATCTCCTTGCAATGGAAGCCGCGCTTCTCTGTCCCACATCAAAATTGGGAAATTCCTCCGTGGCAAGCTTGGATGCGGAATAGACCGAAGCCCCTGCCTCATTGACAATCACATAGGACACCGGCAGCCCCGTCTCCTTGATAAACGAAACGATGACCTGCTCCGATTCCCTGGAAGCCGTGCCATTTCCTACGGAAATCAGGGAAACATGGTATTTCTCTATTAATTTCTTAAGCTCCGCCTTTGCCTCCGTCACTTTATTCTGGGGCGCGGTAGGGAAAATAACCTTAGTTGCCAGCACCTTACCCGTCTCATTTACCACGGCTAACTTACAGCCTGTACGAAATGCCGGATCCCAGCCTAAGACCACCTTTCCTGCAATAGGCGGCTGCATCAAAAGCTGCTTTAAATTCTTGCCGAATACGCTGATTGCCCCTTCCTCCGCCTTTTCCGTCAGGGCATTTCTGATTTCACGCTCTATGGACGGCGCGATGAGACGCTCATAGCTGTCCGCCACAACCTCTTTTAAAACCGGCGTCGTAAGGGGGTTATTATTTTTAATGACCTCTTTTTCCAGATAGGCAATGATTCTTTCGACAGGCGCTTCAATCTTAACGCTTAGGACTTTTTCCGCTTCTCCCCTGTTCAAAGCAAGCACCCTGTGCCCGGCGATTTTTTTCACGGATTCCGAAAAATGGTAGTACATCTCATAAACGCTCTGGGCTTCTTCATCCTTTGCCTCGCTGACCACAACGCCCTCCGACTCCGTCAGCCTCCTGATTTTCGTCCGGTAGTCCGCCTCGTCGGAAATGCCTTCCGCCAGAATATCCTTAGCGCCCCCGATTGCTTCTTCCACGGTGGAAACGCCCTTTTCTTCATCCAGAAATGCCGCCGCTTCTTCCTCTATGGGCTTTTTCGTCATTTGCAGATAAATAATATTTGCAAGAGGCTCCAAGCCCTTCTCCTTGGCGACGGACGCCCTGGTTTTCCTTTTGGGTTTATAGGGGCGGTACAAATCCTCCACCGCCACCAGAGTCTGTGCCGCCAGAATCTTTTCTTTTAATTCTTCCGTCAGCTTCCCCTGTTCCTCAATGCTTGCAAGAACGGTTTCCTGCCGCTCCTTAAGCCCTCTTAAATACAATAGTCTTTCATGGAGATTCCTCAAAACCTCGTCATTGAGCGCTCCCGTCGCTTCCTTCCTGTATCTGGAAATAAAGGGAATGGTGTTTCCCTCGTCAATAAGCTTGACGGCAGCTTCTACCTGCCATTTCTGTACCTTTAATTCTTCGCTTAATACTCTTATGATGTCCATTTCTTAATTCCTGCCTTTATAAACCGAACGGACATGCTTTCTGCTACATATCCGTCCGGTTTCTTAATCTCTTTATTTATATGCCGCCATCAGGTAAATAAGGGGCGAATTCCAGTAAACGGTAACCTCGTTACAGGAAAAGCTCTGTGCATTGTCCACATAGCATTTTGCCGGCGCCGTTCCCGTCATGGTAGCTTTGGCGTAAGGGTCCTCTAAGTTACTGTCCGCTCCGCCTACCAGCATACCCTCCATGGATTTATTCAGCACCTGGGAAGGTCTGTGGTGGGTGTGCTCGGGAGAAAGACTGCCAAAGCCCGTCAGGAAGCAGTAGGAGTTAGCATTGTTACCGAAGAGGTAATCTAACTGCGCCTTTGCAAGGCTTTCATATTTATCGTTTCCGTTAATTTCATCCATCATCAAAAGCAGCATACCGTTATTGGCAATGCTCATGTTGCTGCCCCACGGATAGGTGCCGCTTAAAGAACATTGGTAGGTATCCGCCTCTGCGCTTTCCAAAATCCCGTTGACAGCATATTCTAATTTATCCACAACCGTCTGGGCATATTCTTTATTGGTATAATCGCTGGTTAAGTAAGCGTAACCCGCATAAAATCCTACCCTTTCCCAGCCAAGTCCGCCCTGGATGGAAGCATAAGGGCTTTCCGTCAGGATTTCCTCATATTTTGCATCCTTCGTCGTCTTAAAAAGCTCTGCATAAGCCCAGTATCTTTCATCGGTATCCTTCGTATCGGGATATTCCCCGGTCACAATCCCCTCAGGGTTTACAAAGCCGTCGCCGCTCTCGCTGCCTTCCAAGTAAGCCACCGCCTTTAAGGACGCCGCCATACAGGTATCTGCAAAATCGCTGTCCACATCCTGATAGATTCTTGCTGCCATCGCCATAACCGCCGCAAAATCTCCCGTTGCACAGTTGGAATAAGGGGAAAGAAGCAGCTGGTCCGTCTCCTCCTCCGGCATAACCGTTTCAGGGAAGTTAGCACAGGTTACCTTATGGTAAACGCCTCCCGTAGCCGAATTTTGCATTTTTAACAGCCATTCCAGTTCATATCTGGCTTCATCCAGAATATCCGGCGTGCCGTTTCCGCTTTCGGGAATCCCGGCATCATCCCCAAAGGCTTCCGGATAGCTCTCATACGCCAGCATCACATCTGCTACCGCTTTTGCTCCCGATACCACATAGCGTCCATAGTCTCCCGCGTCATGCCATCCGCCGGAAACATCTGTTTTCACTTCCACTGTTTTGGTGGGAGCATCGTCATCAGCCCTGCCTGAAACAGCCAGCTCTGTGTAGAAAACCGCCTCCCCGTCATGACAGACAGGATGTGCAAACTCTCCTGCATATTCCTCAGGAAGCTCCTCGCCGCAACGCTGTAAATAAAGCATTCTTACCGCTGCGTCAAAGGCTTCGTCATAGACGTCATTTCCGATAGTAAACTCATAGGATTCCCCGCATTTTTCCCCTACTACCTTGTAAGTTCCCGGTGTTTTCAATTCGCTGAAATCCCCGGCGCTTTCCGTTTCACGGGTATTGTTGTTTTTCGCTCCTGCTAAAAGGGTGCCTTCAAACACAACCTCGCCGCTTTCTGCATCTACAACCTGAAAGGCGCTGTCCATATCCTCGCCCCGGAACACCGCAATTTTTTCATCATCAGGACGATAGCCTAACTGATTTATCTGAATATCCGGCGTATCGATTGCCGCCTGGGGCAGCGCACGGTTTGACTCGTCGATACAGTATAATTCGAAATTATCAAAGAACACGTCATGGGCGCCTATATTTTCATCAGTACTGCCGTATAGTCCCATATTAAAGCACATCCTGGGCGCCGGATCGCTGCCCTCCTCCATGGTAAAGGTAAAATCATAATGCTGTGTCTCCGGCGTCAGGGTAATCCCTTCCCCGGTGTAAGCATGGTAATCCCCGCCGTTAATCTGGATGCGGTACTCCACTTCCCTCTCCACAGACGACGACGCATCAAAGGACAGCTCATACACACAGCCTGTCTCAAGGGCGAAGCCGTCATAATAGAGCTGGACGCTGTGCTCCTTAGTGCCGAGGGTAGTAATCTGGACCTTCAGTCTGCCCTCCTCGTCCACCACAATCACTGCGTTTCCGCCGTTAAAGTAGGTGTTCCACTTAGTTGTCCCATTAGAAAAGTCCCCGTTTTCAATCATATTGTAACCCATTAAGGACTCCACCTCTTCCGGTTCTTCCTCAGGCTCAGCCTCTGCTTCCTCCTGCTCCGCTTCCTCCGGCGCTTCCTGCACTTCCTCTGCGGGCACAGCCGCCTCTTCCGTTTTGTTGCCGCAGGCAGTCAGCCCCACAGCCATGCTGACGCATAAAAGCAGCGCCAAAATTCTTCTTTTCATCATCCCCACATATCCTCCTAGGCATAGTTGTTGTTTTCACATAAGATTTCCCATAGGAAATTGTTATCATTCTTTCATTATATTAGAAAATAGGTCTTTATTCAATGCGGAAATCGTGATAAAATAAAAGTAATTATGGAGGTGTATCATGGATTACAATCCAAACCCGGCGCAGATGCCGCCCCGCCAAAGGATGGGTGCAAACAGTTTTTTAGCCGCATCTGCCACATGCGCTTTATTCGCTTTTTTAACGGAATGCTTTTTACCCCTCAGCATGGTTTTTGCTTCCCTCGCTATTTTGTTTGCCGTACTTTCCAAGGAGAACCGGCTCAAGATGCATTCCTTTGCAAGGATGAGCGTAGGCATTGCAGTCTTTTCCATGGTATTTGGCGTCTCTATTCTTGCCTTTTCCGTATGGACGGTTTTTACCGTTCCCGGCGAAAGGGAAAGGTTCAATCAGACCTACGAGCAAATGTACGGCATTACCTTTGACGAGGCATTTGAGGAGTTTCAGCAATCGTTTCAGTAAGGAGGATTGGTTTATGAGTATACAGATTCCAAATTCAGGTTATTCGCTTTCGGGATACGGAAGCTTTCAGACAGGTCTTTCGCCGCTTGGCGGTCAGGAGGAACATTCCCCCATATTAAATCCGGGAGAATCCACCGAGAAGAAGCCCGGCGCCAAATCATCCCCTGCGGAGTGCGAGACTTGCAAAAACCGCAAATACCAGGACGGTTCCGACGAAATGGTATCCTTTAAGGCTGCCGCCCATATTTCCCCGGAGGCTGCCGGCGCAGCTGTCAGGGGACATGAGCAGGAGCATGTTTCCAACGCATACAAGAAGGCTGCCATGAATAACGGCAAGGTGCTGAGGGCAAGCGTGTCCATCCACACCTCCGTCTGTCCTGAGTGCGGGCGTTCTTATGTGTCCGGCGGGACTACATCCACGCAGATTAAATATTACAATGAGGAGAATCCTTACCAGAAAGCTTTAAAGACACAGGACGCTTCCAAATACAGCGGAATGAACGTCGATATTGCCTGCTGATAAGAAAGGATAACACATGAAAGCAACTTCGCCACAATTAAAAGCTGCTGCCAGAGAGCATCTTACGGGAAGGTACAGCGTAGTCATTATCGCCTATATGATGGCAAACTTGATTACCAATATTCCTTCCCTTGTTATTTCCTATACGGTTAATACAAACACACTTGCCGGCAATCTCATAAGTACCGGCGTTACCCTGATACTGAATTTCATTTTAACTATCTTCCTGGTAGGGCAGAATCATATCTGCCTGCGCTATGCCCGCGCAAAGGAAGCTGTTCCCCTTTCGGAAATGTGGTACGGCTTTCGGGGCAGGGCGGACGAAATCATCATTACCTGTTTTCTTTATATCATCCGCTTCCTGCTGTACTCCGTTCCTTTTATTGCTGCGCTGGCAGGCTGTTTGCTGACAGACCCCACCGCCATTTTGGGCGTCATTGCCGGCATTGCCTTTCTCTTTATGGTTGTTATGTGGATTCGCACAGAGCTTGACTACTCTCTTGCCTTTTTCCTGATTATTGATTATCCGGGAGAAGCCCCCGGAAAGCTGTTAAAGCACAGCAGGGAGCTGATGAAGGGTAACAGGGGGCGGCTTTTCTATTTGCAGCTCAGCTTCATCGGCATGTATCTGCTCGCCCTGCTTTCCTTCGGCATCGGGATGTTCTGGGTATATCCTTATACAAGGATGACGTTTACGGAATTTTACCTGGAGGTAAAAGGGGAGAGGGCTGAACCGGAAATGCCTGGGGCAGAGGATACTTTGGCTGAAGATACTGCAACTGCGATAGAGGTTGAAACGGAATAGGTCTACTCTTTAGCAGGGATTGAAATGGGACAAATCTACTCTTTGAGTGCGGAAAAATGAAAAAAGACGGCGTAAGTTATAGTTTGGGGACAAAGTTATATTGATTGAGGAGACCGTTACAAATGCGTCGGCATTTAGATTGCGTTTTTTGCAATCTTATGTGCCGCTAAGCATTTGTACCCTAAAGGGCATAAACCCGAGTGCAAACGTGTCTCTGAAATAAATATAACTTTGCCCCCAAACGATAGCTTACGCCGTCTTTTTTCGCTTCCTTTCGCAACCTTATCTCAGTTGGGAATTACGTGTCTGCTCCTGCAGGCGGTTAACCTGTTCAAACAGCTCCGTGCTGACGGTTGCAAATTCCTCACTGTTAGCGGAGGTTGTCTGCACTACCTCAGAAATCTGTCCGATACCTTCGGCAACCTGGGAAACGGAAGCCGCTTCTACCTGTACCGCATCCGTTATCTTATCAATGGCGTCATTGGATTTGACAACCAGCTTAATGGTTTTCTGTAAGGTGGCTGAAACTTCTTCTACAATCCTGTTGCCCCGTTCCGCCGCATGTACGGAATTATCAATTAACTCCTTGGTCGCTTTCGCTGCATCGTCGGACTGCGCCGCAAGATTACGCACCTCCTGCGCCACTACGGCAAAGCCTTTTCCTGCTTCGCCCGCCCGGCTGGATTCTACCGAAGCATTTAATGCAAGAATATTAGTCTGGAAAGAAATATTCTCAATGGTAGCAATAATTTTTTCAATCTGCTGAGAAGTTGTGCTGATATCCGACATAGCGCTGACTAACTCCTCCATCTGTTTGCTGCTCAACTTTACCTGTTCCCCGGTAAGATGGGCATTGTCCCGCATATGGGAAGCCATCTCGAGATTCTGTTTCGCGCTTCTTGACAAATCCGCCAGAGTCGTGGAAAGCTCCTCGACTGCACTTGCCTGCTGCGTCGCCCCCTGCGCCAGCACCTGGGAGCCGCCGGAAAGGGCACGGAAGTGGATACGTTGAAATTCCCCTCGGAAAGCTGGTCCATAATATGGTTGATATCCTCTATGTACCGGCAGATTTGTTCAATGGTATTTTTCAGCGTTTTAGACAAATCCCCGATTTCATCGTTAGACTTATAATTTAATTCCAGCTTCATACAGCCCTCCTGCAAGGGCTTTGTTTTTTCGGTCAGGTTCAGAATGGGCTTTACCACCCTCTTCATAATATAGATAACCAGGCTCAAAAGACAGAACAACACCAGGAACA
>N._stephensi_709_foregut__coassemble_543_pt1 | contig 13372 bp, 7 predicted proteins | sample N__stephensi_709_foregut__metabat2_low_PE_012 | metagenome-assembled genome bin N | reverse complement strand
CACTGCGGCACGGATGCCGCATTGGCAGCGTTTCCGTCCCCTCCCGAAATCCCTCCCAGGCTGTTAGAAAAAATCCAATTTACAGTCAAGTGATAAAAACAACACCCCTTTTTCCCCGCCATATCGTCCCATCCCGCCCGCTCCACGGAAGCTTCCCAGCGTTTATCCCCCCGCCGTCTCTTCCCAAAAATCCGCCGCCGCAATTCCTGCATTTCCTATTGTAACGGGCTTAATATTCTGCCATTCCGCCGGAAACATCCTCTGATACCCCCTCTGCATAAACCGCTCATCCAAAAGGGCGACAATTCCCACATCCTCCGCCGTGCGGATGACCCGCCCCGCCGCCTGGAGCACTTTATTCATGCCGGGATATTTATAGGCATAATCAAAGCCGTCTTCTCCCATCTGCTCAAAATGCTTTTTCAGGATTTCCCGCTCAGGACAGACCTGTGGCAGCCCTGTTCCCACAATAATTGCACCAATCAGGGAATCGTTGCGTAAATCAATGCCTTCCCCGAAAATACCTCCCATAACACAGAAACCTATGATTGTTCCCTGCTGTTTTTCCTCTTCCTCCGGCAAAGTCTCTGTCATGCCGGAAATTTCCCCCTTTTTTAAAGCGTCTGTTTTTTCAATAACATCCGGCTTTTTAAAAACATCCGTTATCTCTTCATCATCCTCCACCAGCACATCCATGAGAATCTTGCCTTCAAAATCCACTTCTTCCCGGTTGAGGAAATAATCCAGAAACGCCTCCCGCTCTTCCTCCTTCATATAAGAACGCTGCACCAGCAGGTAAATATCCTCCACTTCCCCATAAAGACTGTCGAACGCCTTATATACATTTTCCAGAAAAGCATGGGACGGGAAAAACACCATATATCTCCCTTCCTTTGCACTGACCAGATTATAAATATAACGTGCGATATTTAAATATTCTATTTCACTCCGCCTTGTGTATCTGCTGGTTACCTCATGACCGATTAGCTGAATCTGCCGCTTGGGGGAAAAGGTGCTTTTCGCATAGACCTCATAATCCTCTTTCGTTCCGCCCAAAAGGCTTTTATAATATTGGATAGGCAGAAAGGTAGCTGAAAAGAGAATTGCCGCCACCCCCTTATCCATACACTGTTTCAGCTCCTGCGACGGGTCCACACAAAATTCTTTAATAAAAAAACACCCATCATCATTATATCCGGTATAGGTCACATAGTGTTCTTCATCTATTCTGTCATAGGTGTCCAGAAATGTGGAAATCCCAAAATAAAAATTCAACAATTCTTCTTTGACGGGACATTCCTCGTGGTCGTCCAGATACTGGTTAATCGCGCCATGAAGCTTATTACATGCGGCTACAAACCCGGCATGACCGGGCAGAACCATATATTCTTCACATTCCTTCTTATAGGAAAGCAGTTCCTTATTACATTTTTCAGCTAATCTTGCCAGATAAGGCGAATAGGGCTTGATAACGCTTTTCAATCCCAGAAAATCCTCTTTTACAAGGGCAGCGCTGTACATTTCCCTTCCCCGTTCCACCAGATTGTGCGCCTCGTCAATCAAAAACAAATAAGCCCCTTTGATTCCCTCTGCAAAAAAACGGCGCAGGTGGGCGCGGGGGTCAAAGAGATAATTATAATCACAGATAATGCCGTCGGAAAACAGACTCATATCCAATCCCATTTCAAAGGGACAGACCTCGTGATTTAAAGCATATTTTAAAATTGTCTCCCTGTCAAAGGCATCTTCATGGGTCAAAAGGTCATAAACCCCATCGTTAATCCGGTCAAAATGTCCTCTGGCATAGGGGCAGCTTTCCGGATTGCAGCTACATTCGTCCAGGGGACAGATTTTTTCCTTGGCAGTTATAACCACGCTTTTAAAGGCAAGCCCCTGTTTCCGCAGCAAATCAAGGGTATCCCGCGCTACAGTTCCGGTAACCGTCTTTGCTGTCAGATAAAAAAGCTTATCCGCTTTTCCCTCTCCCATGGACTTTATGGCAGGATACATGGTGGATATGGTCTTCCCAACTCCTGTGGGGGCTTCCATAAAAAGCTTTTTATGCTCGTTTATGGTCTGGTACACATAACCCACCAACTGCTTCTGTCCCTCCCTGTAGGAAAAGGGAAATGCAATCTCCCCAATGCTTTTCTGCCTTTTTTCCTTCCAGTCACATTCAAAATCCGCCCATTTCCGGTACTGCTCCAAAAGCCCTGCAAACCACTTCTGCAGGGTGGAAAGCTTATAATTTTCATGAAAATACCTGATTTCCTCCGTATCAATGTTACAGTAGGTCATACGGACGCCGATTTCGTCCAATTCGTGCTGCCTGGCATAAATATAGGCATAACACTTTGCCTGGGCGAGATGCTCCGGGGCAGGAGCCGTAATTTTCTTTAATTCCCTGTAGGTGGATTTGATTTCATCCACCACGACCCTGCCGCCCTTCCCATCATCAATGATTCCGTCAGCCCGTCCTTCTATTACGATGGAATACCGGGGATAAGGAATTGTTTCCACCAGCTGGAATTCCGCATGGTATTCTATACCCATGCGCCGCTGAATCATGTGGTGTATTCTGGCGCCCTCCGCCATGGCATCCTCGCTGCCGCCGCTTCTTCTGTTGTCAATATCGCCGCTTCTCAATAGAAATTCTACAAAGCTGCGGACTGAAATCCTGATTTCCACTTTCCCATCTCCCTGTGGCTGCTTTTTGTATGGGACTAATATAGCATAAATGCCTTCTTTTATAAAGAATCCTTTTAAAACCCCTTTTAGAAATCTTTTCAGGAAAGCGCTTTGCAAAAGAAGTTTTAAATCCTTTTAAAATTTTTTAAAAATAACTTTTTAAAAATACAAAAATTTTCTTGCCATATCCCTCAATAGTATGCTACTATCTCTTTACCAAAGAAATTCTTATTTCAAATCTATTTCTATTTTTGTTATCGGCGGGTCGTATTAAAGGATTTCTGCCAATTCTATTAGGATTCAATTCTATATTTTCAAAAGAAAGGACACATCTATGAAACAAATCACAGTTTTACCGCACATGGATTCCCATGACATGGATTTTCACTCAGCAACCGGAAACTTAGAGTACACCCTGACCAACGATTTTCTCTTTAAAGCACTCTTGCAAAAAAATCAAAAAGTCTTAAAAGCACTGGTGGCTTCTTTCATGCGCCTTAAAATAGAAGAAATTACTTCTATTGAGATAACCAATCCCATTGAACTGGGAAACTCTCCGGCATATAAGACTTTCAGCCTGGATATCCGTCTGATACTAAACCTGAATACAATCATAAACCTGGAAATGCAGGTCTTAAACAAAGGCTTCTGGCCGGAACGCTCCATCGGCTATCTTGCCAGAAGCTTTGACAATTTAAAGCGCGGAGAGGATTATGGCAATACGAAATCTGTCATTCATATCGGTTTTTTGGATTTTGACCTGCCGGGCATTCCTCCGGAATTTTATGGCACTTACAAATTATTAAATGTTAAAAATCACGCGAAATATAGTGACAAATTTACCCTGTCTGTGGTAAACTTAAAACATATCGATATGGCAACTACGGAAGACAAGAAGTATCACATTGACAAATGGGCGGCATTATTGAAAGCCGCAACCTGGGAGGAAATCAAAATGATTGCTGGAAAAAATGAATACTTAAACGAAGCTTCTTCAGAGCTTTTTAAGCGCCTGGCTGACTTGGGAGTCCAGGAGGAGTGCGAAGCCAGGGAGAGATATTACAAGGAAAGACAATATATGGTCGAACTGCGACAAGAAATTGCAGAAAGCAAGAAAGAACTTGAGGTAAGCCAAAAGGAACTTGAAGAAAGCAAAAAAGAACTTGAAGAAAACAAAAAAGAACTTGAGGTAAACAAAAAGGAACTTAAGGTAAACAAAAAGGAACTTACAAAGAAAAACCGGAATATCGAAAGGAAAAATAAGGAAATTTTGAAAAAAGATAAAGCCATCGACACCTTAAACGACGAAAACCTACGGTTGCGGAAATTACTGGAACAAAACAACATTTCCATATCCTTCTAACCGGCTTTCTGTCCTAAATCATGTCTTCTCCGCCCGCTGCCCACAGGAATAAAATACTCCCTCCGGATTTTCCGGAGGGAGCCATGAATATGATACATCTCTTACCTTTTACCGGCTTTTTAGCAGGCCATTGCATATCTTGCCAGGAATCCTTCCAATTCTTCACTGATTCCGTTATAGGAAACAGTCAGAACCTTTGAAAAATCCATTGCCAGAACTCCCAAAATAGATTTGGCATCTACTGTATATCTGTTATAAGAAATGTCGATGTCAAAATCACATTTGGTTGCAATCTGTACCAATTCCCTTGCCTCGTCAGGTCCCATTGTTACCTTACGTACTGTTGTCATGATAAAGACCACCTTTCTTTCATACTCCTCATACACCATATTACTCAGCAAACCTCTCCATGGTGCACTCCTTCATAACTGTTAACATTGCCTTTATTGATTGCAATTATACCGTTATTTTCCAAAAAGTAAAGTTCTTTTTAGCATACAATTCTTTCACACATTGAAGCGTTAAACAATACTTTGAATTACAAAACATTTGGATTTCCTGCTTTTTACCCTCTTTTGAAAAACATCGTTTAAGGGGCATTACTGCACATTCAGGTTGGAATATCCCATAAGGCTTTCGTCCACTGCTCTTGCTGCTTCCCTGCCTTCTCTGATTGCCCAGACCACTAACGACTGCCCCCTGTGCATATCGCCCGCAGTAAATACATTATCCACATTGGTCCTATAGGCGCCTGCCTGTGTCTTTACATTGGTCCTTTCGTTGACTTCCACCTGAAAAGCATCCGTCACATATTTCTGGCTTCCCAGAAAGCCTGCCGCTATGAGAACGATTTCCGCATCCAGCACACGCTCGCTGCCTTCTGCTTCACTCATCTTCATCCGACCTGTTTCCTCATCCTTCTCCCAGTTCAGACCTACGACTTTAACGCCCTTCAGATTCCCATTTTTATCCTTGATAAACTCCTTTACCGTAGTTTCATAGATACGGGGGTCATGACCGAAAAGAGCGATTGCCTCTTCCTGTCCGTAATCTGTTTTACAGATTTTGGGCCACTCCGGCCAGGGATTATCCTCCGCCCTCTTATCAGGGGCTTTGGGCATCATTTCAAGCTGGGTCACTGACTTTGCGCCATGCCTTAAAGAAGTGCCTACGCAATCGTTTCCCGTATCGCCGCCGCCGATAATAACCACATTCTTCCCTTTGGTGTCAATGTACTGCTTATCCTTAAATCCGGAGTTCAACAGAGACTTTGTATTTGCCGTAAGGAAATCCACTGCAAAATAAATTCCTTTGGCATCCCTGCCCGGCGCCTTGATGTCCCTGGGATTGGAGGAACCGCAGCAGAGCACTACTCTGTCAAAATCCGCCAGGATTCCGGCAGCTTTCACATCCTTCCCGATATCGGCGCCCGTAACAAATACAACGCCTTCCTCCTCCATAATCTTAACCTTCCGGTCTATGATATGTTTTTCCAGCTTCATATTCGGAATCCCATACATCAACAGCCCGCCGATGCGGTCATTTCGTTCAAATACGGTTACCAGATGTCCTCTTTTGTTCAGCTGGTCCGCACAGGCAAGCCCCGACGGACCGCTTCCTATGACGGCCACCTTTTTGCCTGTTCTTACCTTCGGCGGTTTCGCCTTGGCATAGCCTTCCTCGTATGCCTTTTCAATAATGGCATGTTCATTTTCTTTAGTCGCCACCGGGTCCCCGTTTAAGCCGCAGGTACAAGCCGCCTCACAAAGGGCGGGGCACACCCTGGAGGTAAACTCAGGGAAATTGTTGGTCTTTTTCAGACGGTTATAGGCTTCCTTCCAGTTCCCCGTATATACCAGGTCATTCCATTCCGGTATCAGGTTATGCAGCGGGCAGCCCGAAGCCATCCCGCAAATCATCATGCCTGCCTGACAGAAGGGAACGCCGCATTCCATACAGCGCGCCCCCTGCTGCTTCTGCTTTTCCTCCGGGAGATACGTATGGAATTCATTAAAATGTTTCAGTCTGCTTTTCGGCGTTTCCGCACCGCCGGTCTGTCTTTCAAATTCTATAAATCCTGTTGGTTTTCCCATGTCCGCACCTCCTACTCTTCCTTATTCTTATTGGCATAAAACGCCTCGATTTGTGCCTGTTCTGCGCTCATGCCCTTTTCTTCCATCTGGACAATGGCTTTTAACATAGTCTCGTAGTCATGGGGAATGATTTTTTTGAATTTGGGCAGATATTCCCCGAAATTCTCTAAAACCAGCTTTCCTTTTTCGGAATTCGTATAAGCCACATGCTCTTTAATCAGTTCCTTTAACTCCAGCACATCATACTTGGATGTAATCTCATAGGAGGAAACCATTTCCTTATTTACCTTTGTGTACAGGCTGTTATCCTCATCCAGCACATATGCGATACCGCCGCTCATGCCTGCCGCAAAGTTCTTTCCCACATTGCCCAGAATTACCGCACGTCCGCCTGTCATATATTCGCATCCATGGTCGCCGCAGCCTTCCACTACCGCAATGGCGCCGGAATTCCTGACGCAGAAGCGTTCTCCCGCAACACCGTTGATAAAGGCTTTTCCGCTGGTTGCACCGTATAACGCCACATTCCCGATAATAATATTTTCATCCTGCTTAAATTTACTGCCTTTAGGGGGATATACAATCAGCTTTCCGCCGGATAAGCCCTTGCCGAAATAATCGTTGGAATCCCCTACCAGCTCCAAGGTCAGCCCCTTGGGAATAAAACCACCGAAGCTTTGTCCTCCTGCGCCGTTACATAACACCCGATATGTATCTTCCGGCAGGGTATTGTAAAACCTCTTTGTGATTTCCGCACCCAGAATCGTGCCGAAAGCCCTGTCCGTATTGCTTACATCCACTTCGATGCTTCTCTTGGCGCCCGTTTCCATCGCCTTGGAAAGCTGTTTGACAAGCACCCTTTCATCCAGGGTTTTTTCCAGCATAAAGTCATAAACCTGTTTCGGGTCGAAAATAACCTTTTCCTTCGTTCCGGCATAGGGGTTGTTCATAATATTGCCCAAATCAATTTTGGCAAACCGCTCGTCCACATTCTCCCTTACCTTCAAAAGCTCCGTATGCCCTACCAGCTCATCAATGGTCTTAACGCCCAGTTTCGCCATATATTCCCGCATTTCCTCAGCAATAAAGCGCATGAAATTCTCTACATATTCCGGTTTGCCCCGAAATCTCTTCCTAAGCTCCGGATTCTGGGTGGCAACGCCTACAGGACAGGTATCCAGATTACATACCCGCATCATGACGCAGCCCATGGTTACCAAGGGAGCCGTTGCAAAGCCGTATTCCTCAGCTCCTAAAAGCGCCGCAATCACAACGTCCCTTCCGCTCATAAGCTTACCGTCCGTTTCAATACGTACCTTATTGCGGAGTCCGTTCATAATCAGCGTCTGGTGGGTTTCCGCAAGCCCCAGCTCCCAGGGGAGTCCCGCATTGTGGATGGAATTTCTCGGTGCAGCGCCCGTTCCGCCGTCATAGCCGGAAACCAGAATAACCTGGGCACCCGCTTTTGCCACGCCGGCGGCTACCGTTCCCACGCCCGCCTCAGATACCAGCTTCACGGAAATCCTGGCATCCTTATTGGCATTTTTCAAATCATAAATCAGCTGCGCCAAATCCTCAATAGAATAAATATCGTGATGGGGCGGCGGGGAAATCAAACCCACGCCCGGCGTTGAATGACGGGTTTTGGCAATCCACGGGTAAACCTTTCCCGCTGGCAGATGTCCGCCTTCTCCCGGCTTTGCACCCTGTGCCATCTTAATCTGGATTTCCTTTGCGCTTGTCAGATATTTGCTGGTAACGCCGAAACGTCCCGACGCCACCTGTTTGATTGCCGAGCACTTATCCAGCCCGTCCGCTCCTACGGAAAGCCTTTCCAAATCCTCCCCGCCTTCTCCCGTATTGGACTTTCCGCCCAGGCGGTTCATGGCGATGGCAAGACATTCATGGGCTTCCTTGGAAATAGAACCATAGGACATGGCTCCCGTCTTAAACCTCTTTACGATGGAATCCACACTTTCCACCTGCTCAATGGGCACGCCCTTTTTGGGGTATTTGAAATCCATAAGTCCCCGCAGGGTCTTGATTTTACTTTCATCATCAACACATGCCGTATACTGCTTAAACAGATTGTAATCGCCTCGGCGTGTTGACTCCTGCAACAGATGAATGGTTTCCGGATTATAAAGGTGCTCATCCCCGCCGCTTCTCATTTTATGGTGTCCGGGACTTTCCAAGGACAAATCCGTTTCCAGTCCCAGGGGGTCAAATGCCATGGAATGAAGCTCATTTACCTGATTTTCAATATCCTTTATGGTAATGCCGCCCACACGGCAGACCGTACCGCTGAAGTATTTTTCAACCAAATCATAATCCAGACCGATTGCTTCAAAAATCTTGGAGCCCTGGTAGGACTGGATGGTAGAAATCCCCATTTTGGAGGCAATTTTGACAATGCCGTGGAGCACCGCATCATTATAATCATTGACTGCCGCATAATAATCCTTATCAAGCATCCTATTATCAATCAGCTCCTTAATGGACTCCTGTGCCAGATAGGGATTGATGGCGCAGGCGCCGTAGCCCAAAAGCGTCGCAAAATGGTGTACCTCCCTTGGCTCCGCCGATTCCAAAATAATGGCTACCGAGGTACGCTTCTTTGTGGTTACCAGATGCTGCTGCAGGGCGGAAACCGCTAAAAGGGAAGGAATCGCCACATGGTTTTCATCCACGCCCCTGTCAGAAAGAATCAGGATATTCGCCCCGTCCCTGAAGGTACGGTCCACTTCTACAAATAAACGGTCAATCGCCTTTTCCAGACTGGTGTTTTTATAATAGGTAATGGGAACAACCTGTACCTTAAAGCCGTCCGCCTTCATATTTTTGATTTTTAAAATATCCGTATTGGTTAAAATAGGATTTCTTACCTTTAAAACATTACAGTTTTTAGGGGATTCCTCCAAAAGATTGCCGTCGGTTCCCACATAAACCGTAGTGGAGGTTACCACTTCCTCCCTGATGGCGTCAATCGGGGGATTGGTTACCTGGGCAAACAACTGTTTAAAATAATTAAATAACGGATGTTTCGTCTTGCTCAGCACAGGCAGAGGGGTATCCACGCCCATTGCGGCAATGGCTTCGGAGCCGTTTTTCGCCATGGGCAGAATGGTCTGCTTCAGCTCATCATAGGTATAGCCGAATGCTTTCTGTATCCGCTGTCTTTCCTCATAGGTAAACTCCGGCACCCTCATATTGGGTATCTTCAACTCGTGAAGCTCCACCAGGTTGGAATCCAGCCATTCCCCGTAGGGCTGTTTTCCCGCATAGCCCTGCTTCAAGGTATCATCGTCAATGACCTCTCCCTTTACCGTATCAATCAAAAGCATTTTGCCCGGATGCAGTCTTTCTTTCTTTATGATTTTACCCGGGTCTATGGGAAGCACGCCTACCTCTGAGGATAAAATAACCTGTCCGTCATCGGTAATATAGTATCTGGAGGGTCTTAACCCGTTCCTATCCAGCACCGCCCCCATCAAATCCCCGTCGGAAAAAAGGATGGACGCAGGTCCGTCCCAAGGCTCCATCATTGTGGCATAATATTGGTAAAAGTCCTTCTTTTCCTGGCTCATGGTCTTATTGTTCGCCCAAGGCTCGGGAATGGTAATCATAACTGCCAAAGGCAGGGGCATCCCGCTCATAACCAGAAATTCCAGGGTATTATCCAACATCGCCGAATCGGAGCCGGAGGCGTTGATTGCAGGCAGGACCTTATGAAGCTGTCCCTTTAAATGAATGGACTCCATATTTTCCTCACGGGCAAGCATTTTATCCGCATTACCCCTGATGGTATTGATTTCCCCGTTGTGGACAATAAAACGGTTGGGATGCGCCCGCTCCCAGCTGGGATTGGTATTGGTGGAAAACCTGGAATGTACGATGGCGATTGCCGACTCGTAATCCTCATCCTGCAAGTCCTTAAAAAAGGTACGCAGCTGTCCCACCAGAAACATGCCCTTATATACAATGGTACGGCTGCTTAGGGAAACCACATAAACCGAATCCGTGGACTGCTCAAAAACACGCCTTACAATGTAAAGCATACGGTCAAAGTCCAGTCCCGCTTTGACATCGGCAGGCTTTTTAATAAACGCCTGCATAATACAGGGCATACATTCCACTGCCTTGTGCCCCAAAACGGCAGGAACCGTAGGTACCTCTCTCCAGCCCAAAAACTCCAATCCTTCTTTTTCCACTATAATTTCAAACATTTTCTTAGCCTGGTTTTTTTGAAGCTCATCCTGGGGAAAGAAAAATGCGCCGACGCCGTATTCCCTTTCCTTACCCAAAAAAATACCGAGGGCTTTGGCGGTTTTTGTGAAGAATTTGTGGGGAACCTGCGTCAGGATTCCAACTCCATCACCCGTCTTACCCTCGGCGTCTTTGCCGGCTCTGTGCTCTAAATTTTCTACAATCTTCAATGCGTTTTCAACTGTTTCCCGGCTCTTTGTGCCATTGATATTCACACAGGCGCCGATACCGCAGTTGTCATGCTCAAATTCTTCCCTGTAGAGGGGAGGCTTTGGCATATTTAACTTTGCGTCAAACATGTTTAATCTCCTTTCTGGACGATATCCAGTTTTGCTTTCGTGATGTAACTATACACCCATTTTTTTCTCTTGTAAAGAAAAAGTTTTTCTAAATTGTCTGATTATTCGACTTTTTATTTTATGATTTGAAATTGTCAGTTTTCTTTTTTGTTTTTCTCTCCATTTTCTTGTTTTTTACACATTTCTCTTTGCCAATTTTCTCCTCGCCTAATTTCTTCCTGTTATATTTCTTCCTGTTATATTTCTTCCTGTTATATTTTTCCTTGTTATATTACTCCCCGCAAAATTTTTCCCTGCTAAATTTCTCCTTGCTAATAAAATGCCAGACACTACAGTTATAAGCCCCGCTGCAAGCAGACTTCTTCCATCATAAAGCAGCCGTTCAAAGACCTTTGTCCCACTTACAAGATATATTACGACATTTACCGCCCCGTGCAGAATAAAAGAAGCCTTCAGGCTTTTATAGTTTTCATAGGACCAAGCGAGAATACATCCCATAAAGAAGCCGTAAAGCAGCTGAACAATATTTCCATGACATGCCCCAAAAATGATGGCTGAAACAGGAATTGACAAACGAGCTGAAAAAAACCTCCTCATTCTGTCATAAACGAGCCCTCTGTAAACAAGCTCCTCCTCTATCGGCTGAAGAATCCCATAATTTACCAAACCTATGGCAAGGGGAACCAAATACTGGATATCTGCCGTCTCCTGATAAGTCCCGGAAAGTCCCATAAGTCCCATGCGCATAATCAAAAGATTTAAAAAAAACGCCGCACCGATGCCAAACATGATAAGACAGGGTAAATCCTTTATCAGTTTTCTGTCATTTCTCCGCTTTACCACATGGGATATTGGACGCTGCTTCTCTTTTTTGTATATTCCGGCAAAAACAAAGGTACAAAAAAGCGCCGATATTCCGTCCATATATACAATAACCTGCTTAGAATCCATTAGTCCAAGCCCGCCATACTGCGATAAGCTTCCTTTTGAAAGCAGCATCCACAGCGCCTGAAGGAAAAACAGGCATAGCTGTGACAGCGCATAAGCGTATACGACAGGGCACAAAATGCGGACGCTTTTTTGCCATCCGCTTATTTTTCCTTCCACATCCTGTTTTCGCTCTCCTGTTATGATATAGAAAAGCTCCTCCAGATTATCCGTAATATAGGAAGCGCCCGCCTCCAAAAGCTCCTCCTGCGTCCCATAGCCATAGGATACCCCGGCACATTCCAGCCCAAACGCCTTCGCTCCCTCCACATCAAACTTTCGGTCTCCCACCATTAAGACCTCTTTCCCGGGGACTTCTTTTTCGCCAAAAAGCTTAGAAAGCGTTTCCTCTATCACTTCTTTCTTTTCTGACCTTCTGCCGTCTTTTTCACTTCCTGTTACAATCCGGAAATACTTCCGGATTTCAAAATGCTTTAATATTTTCTCCACAAATTCCTGAGGCTTGCTGGAGGCTACGGCAAGATGCACTCCCTTTTTTCTCAAGGAAACCAAAAATTCCTTCATACCCGGATAAAGCTCATTCTCATAAAGTCCAATTTTTTCAAATCTTTCCCTGTATTTTGCCACCGCCGCCTTTGCCTGTTCTTCATCCATACCGTAAAATTCCTGAAAGCTTTTCAACAAAGGCGGACCGATGAAAGGTTCTAACTTATCCAAATCCGGTTCCTCTATATTCTGGTCATGCAAGGCATATTGCACCGATTTGCAGATGCCCTCCTTAGGGTCTGTCAATGTGCCGTCCAAATCAAAAAGGACATAATGGTACATATTGCATTCCTCCATACATTTCGCATTTTTTCTTGTGTTGTCTGTTTTTGCCCTGTATAATGAGAATAGCACAAAAACCTCAAGGAAGAAACTCTATGAAATCTAAAATTCGTGAATTGCTGGAATATATTGTAATATTTGTTGTTGTGGTAGTCCTGGTCTGGCTGATGGATACCTTTCTCATTGTAAACGCACGGATTCCTTCCGAGTCCATGGAAAACACCATTATGACCGGGGACCGCATCATCGGCAGCCGCCTCACATACAAAACCGGCATTCCCCAAAGATATGACATTATCATCTTTCGGTATCCCGACGACGAATCCGTTCTTTACATCAAAAGAATCATCGGACTTCCCGGCGAAACGGTAGCCATTTTAAACGGCAAGGTCTACATTAACAATTCCCCGGAGCCTTTAGATGATTCCTTTACCGCCGAAACGCCCATCGGGGATTTTGGTCCCTACACTGTTCCCGGCAACAGCTATTTTGTATTGGGAGATAACCGGAACGATTCCTTTGATTCACGTTATTGGGAAAATACCTTTGTAAAAGAATCCCAGATTCTGGGAAAAGCCAAATTCTGCTACTTTCCCTTTAGCCGGTTAGGAAAAATAGAATAAAGAAAACAATAAGGGAATTGACAAACTCCCTGAATGCTAGTATAGTGTGTAGCAGTCAAATATTTTTTGCTAGGGGGGCCGTACGGCTGAGATAGCTGTCCTTACAAGACAGCTGACCCTCACTACTTGAACCGGACAATACCGGCGTAAGGAAGCAGTTCTAACAAATCCGGCAGTTTTTCTGCGCTTTTGTTTATACTACCACCATTTAGTAGTCCCCTCCTATGCAACCATAAGGAGGTTTTTTTATGTCACATTTCATTA
>N._stephensi_709_foregut__coassemble_532_pt1 | contig 13569 bp, 11 predicted proteins | sample N__stephensi_709_foregut__metabat2_low_PE_012 | metagenome-assembled genome bin N | reverse complement strand
ATTAGCCCCACAGCGTCAAGTATCATTCCTATCAATATCACTGCTCCCAGTAAAACGCCTATAACACCGCAAACCAGCCCTGCGACTGCCAGACCCGGCATTGTCCCGCCGTTATCCTTTTTAGACAGCACAGCCAGAACAATCGCTATAATTCCTAAAATAACGGAAAACACACTGGTACAGCAGCATATAATGGAAACAATTCCACAAATCAATGCACCTATCGCCAAGCCGTTAGCGCCGCCCGATTCTCCCGGCTGCGCATAAATATTTTCCTGATAAGGCTGATAATACGCACCCTGATTTCCATAAGAATTACCTTGTCCATAGGGATTTCCCTGTCCGTAAGGGTTTGCGCCATACGGACCGCCAGCCCCGTATTGACCATTCATATTGTAAGCATTATTCATGTCATAACTGCTATTCATATTTGGCTGTCCATTCACGTCATAACCGTTATTCATATTTGGCTGGCTATTCATGTCGTAACCGTTATTTACATTTGGCTGTCCATTCACGTCATAACCGTTATTCATATTTGACTGTCCATTCATGTCATAACCGTTATTCACATTCGGCTGGCTATTCATGTCATAACCATTATCCATTCCCGGCTGACTGTTCATCCTATCGGAACCGTCTTGTCCCTGGTTCATCATATTATTATCCATGTACGCTCCTTAAGACTGCATTTCCGAAATTTCTTATAATCCGTTTAAATAGCGGGTAACAACATCTACATCCACCACACCAGTCAGCACTAATGCTATAGACACAACACAAAGTATGATGGCAAAAATAGAACAAATCATGCCTCCCAATGCCATGCCGGGCATTTTACCATTATTATCATTTTTAGACAGAACAGCCAAAACAATACTTGCAATTCCCAATCCAATCCCCAGATATGTACAACAGCAGGAAATTAATATGGATAGAATACCAAAAATCAATGCCAGAATCTCTTTTACCTTAGAACGGTTTTCTCCCGGCTGTCCATAGATATTTCCCTGATTATATTCAGGCTGCTGATATGGCTGTTGATATGGCGGCTCTCCCGGTTGTTGCTGATAGGGTTGCTGCTGGTACGGCTGATTATTAAAATCAGAACCACCATTGTTCATCATATTATTGTTATCCATTTTTATCTCCTCCAAACAAAAGATTCATTATCCGCTTTTGCGGCTTTTAAAAAATATTATAAACTACATTATCAAAGAATTCAACTTCCTTTGACTAATATGCAAAAATAGAGTACATTAGTAGTGCAGTCCATCTGCATTACAGAATTTAACAGCATTACAGGATTTTAATATATTGGGCAGTTACCCGCAAACGATATCCACTTTATCCGGGAGAAAAAATGTACTATCATGCACATATTAAGAAAAGCAACTTCATATTGATAACATTTTTTACGTTTCTGGTTCCTTTCCTGGCGTACGGCTATATTGCGGCTTCCAAGCGATATCCCGTCCTTTTCCCGCCCTGCGGTTTAAAAAGCTTTTTTCATCTTTATTGTCCCGGCTGCGGAGGAACCAGGGCATTGGAGCATCTGCTTCATTTTCACCTTGTTGAATCCTTTCTCTGCAATCCCCTTGTACTCTTTATGGCGTTTTCCCTTATCTACTACTGGGCGAAAACCTTAATTGAACTAATCCGTCAGCACGGCAACGCATTCTTTTTGGTCCACTTGGGATTTCTTTGGGCATTTCTGGTTATTATGGTGGGTTTCTTCTTAATCAGAAATTTCCTTTTACTGGAATTTGGAATAGATTATCTGGGGGAATTGGCAGAAAATGCCACTCTCATATAAAACAAGAACTATAGCGGGAGCAAGCAGAAATCGCCGGTCTGTTTCCGGCTTTTTATACAAAATGCAAAAAGATTTACAATGTGGAGGATTCATTTCATGTGGATTGCAGATCAATGGGAAGATTATGAAGTCATCGATACCTGTTCCGGCGAAAAATGCGAACGCTGGGGCGATTATATTCTGGTACGTCCCGACCCCCAGGTAATATGGGATACCGGACATGCGCATCCTGCCTGGAAGCAAAAAAACGGACATTACCACCGCAGCAACAAGGGCGGCGGAGAATGGGAATTTTATAACCTTCCACAGGAGTGGACTATCCGTTACAGGGATTTGACTTTTCATTTAAAGCCTTTCAGCTTCAAGCATACAGGTCTTTTCCCCGAACAGGCAGTAAACTGGGATTGGTGCGCCCAAAAAATAAAAGAGGCGGACCGCCCCCTTAAAATCTTAAATCTTTTTGCCTACACCGGCGGCGCTACGGTTTCCGCGGCTAAAGCCGGCGCTTCCATAACCCACGTTGACGCTTCAAAAGGTATGGTGGGCTGGGCAAAAGAAAACGCCGCCTCAAGCGGTCTTTCGGATGCTCCCATCCGCTGGCTGGTGGATGACTGCGTCAAATTTGTAGAACGGGAAATCCGACGGGGCAATACTTATGACGGCATCATCATGGACCCGCCCTCCTACGGTCGTGGTCCCAAGGGCGAAATCTGGAAAATAGAAGAATCCATATATCCCTTTATTGAGCTGGCTGCCAGCCTTTTACACAAGGATTCCGTTTTCTTTTTGATTAATTCCTATACCACCGGTTTACAGCCCGCCGTACTCTCCTATATGCTCCATACCGCTGTGGCAAGCCGTTTTGGCGGCAACGTGGAAGCCGGGGAAATCGGTCTGCCGGTTACTTCCACAGGATTAACCCTTCCCTGCGGCGCCAGCGGCAGATGGAGCAGGATATAACGGTTTTCCGCCATCTCCTGCTCCATCTGCGTTGCAACTTTTTATCCCATTTTCATCCTACCCCGGGAGGAAACTCTTCATCATAATCCACATTCTCAAACGCCTTTTCCAGCTCTTTTGGAAATTTATCCACAAAAAGGTAACCCGAATAAGACCGATAACCGTCCGCTGTTTCTATTTCAACATAATATCCTCTTTTTGTAAAAGCTCCCGAATCCACCACGTCATTTGCCCGTTCCGAAAAACAGAACGCCTCTAAAACAGGCTCAAAAAACGGATTTTCCGGTTCGATTATCATAAGCTTTCTTTTATTGTCATTCTCCTGATACTGGTAAATATGGATAGCACTGACATTTTCCCCGCTTATATCTGCCGAACGGAACCATTCCTTTTCTTTTAACACTGCCATGGTCTCCCTGTCCGCTTCATAAACAGGTATACTGAAATAAATGCTTTTATCTTCCATGCTGCGTGTATAGTTCGTAGCAAAATTCAATTCCCCCACCGGAGCCATTGTCATAATTGTTTCACTGCTTCTGTTTCTCAAATCTGACTGCATGGCACAAAAAAGCTCCTCCACAAGGATGGGGTCCTTCGTATTATCATCACTTGTCCACGCAGAAGGATAAGCGCAATAATATGCATAATTGTGATTATCCGCCTTCAGAAATTCCTCTGCAATATCATCCTTCAGGACACTATAAACACACTCTTTGTATTCTGCTAAATCATATAAATAGTAATAGCAGTTCCTGATTCTGGAACGCGGCAGATAATAGCTGCGCACCACCTCTTTACCGCTAGTCAGACGGAATTTAATATAAACCGGTTCCCTGCTATTCCCGTCCTCGTAGACATTTCCTCCATTTACCGTCGCTGCTTCTTCATATTCCCCACTGATTTCTTCCGTATCTTCTTTATAATAATATTCATCATTTTCAATCGCTTCCGTCAGCTCCGAAAAAAGCAGATTCTTAGCCACCGCATCTTCAATCTTCATATTTTCCATCAGATACTCTTTAGCAGTTACCGGGTTCTGGTTTTCATCAAAATAATTATAAATATAATCATTGGCACGGACAAAAGCAAAGCTCTCTATCTTTTCTTCCTCAGGCAGATAAGAATCAAATCCCGTTAAATCAAAGGCAGTCACGGCAAAAACAGCCAGAGTAACAACTGCGGCGGCAGCAAAGGAAACCTTTCCCTTTAACGCTTCTTTAAAATCCCCTTCCATAATTACCTGTAAAACGACCTGAAGGATGCAAAGGGCACAAATGACTCCGAAAAATCCATACCAGACTTTTGCCCTTTCATCAAATCTTGCCAGAAAAACACTAAAACCAAGACTTCCCAAAATCATAATAACACATTTGATAACCGGCTTCGTTTTCGGAAAAAGCATTGCCCTTCCGCCGGTCTGGGCAGGTCGCTTGCAATAAACCAGCCACGCAACGCTTCCATATAAAATAATCTGCACCAGAAATATAAGAAGGTATGTCCAAATTTCCCCATAATTTCCCGGCTGGGCAAAACCACCGTTTTTCATGGAAACGGACTTGTACGCTCCAATATAAAGAGACAGCGGCGAAAAAACGCCGTCCTGCAGCACTTCATAAACTCCACGCTTCATATAGGTATGGTAAAACAGGGACATCATCTCCCGGCGAAGCAGAAAACATGCAGGCTCTATCAGCAAAAGCACAGAGGCGCCGCAAAATCCCAGAACAATATTTCCCGTAAGCCCCTGGGCAATCAAGGTTACAAAATACACGGATACAAACAACAAAAGATGTATCACAAACGAAAACACCGACGCACCCAGAAACTGTCGGTTCCACACGCCCCAGATGGTCGCCGACAGATTCGCAAGAACCATATTGACGCCAAAGCTTAAAACAAAAATCCATAAGCTGTTGAGGTTTATATACCAAAAACGGGTATTATCTTTTACGGGCACCGATTTGTACATATCCACCCGGCTTTGGTGGTTATTCCAGGAAAATCCCTGCAAAGCGAGAAAAATTCCCATTGCCGCAACGAGTATGCCATACAAGCCGCCTCCCGGAATGCCGGTATTCATAATCGTAGTGCTAATCCATATCTTTTCTCCCACGGGCTGGAGACCCTGTTCCATTCCCTGTATCATAGTGCCCGCCTTTGAGAAAACGTAAACCGGCAGGATAAAAAACCAGACAACAAACAAGACAACCAGCGCCCATGCTCTTTTTTTGAAATTCCACTCACTAAATTTCCAGAATGAGTTTCTTGATGTCATATCCTACCACCTCCGTTTCACTGATAAATATTTCCTCCAAGGTCAGTGGAAGCACCTCGCAAAATACTGTTTCTAAGGAATCAAATTTCTGAAGAGTCTCATCTCTCTCCCCTCTGATAGTCAGGGTATACAGGCTTCCACGCCGTTCCGTCTTCATAATCCGGCAGATTACCGCCGCTTTTTCATATTCCCCTTCATTCTTAAAGACACATTGCACCTTCTGGATACCGCATTTCATCTCATCCAAATCCTTCGATAAAAGCACGTCGCCTTTATGTAAAAGTCCCACCGTATCACAAATATCTTCCAATTCCCTTAAATTATGGGATGCGATAACAGGCGTTAACCCCCTTTCCCCTATTTCCTTCGCAAGCAGGCTTTTGATTGCCTGGCGCACAACCGGATCTAAGCCGTCGAAGGTTTCGTCACACAAAAGATAATCCGTCCTGGCGGAAAGCCCCAGAATAAAAGCCAGCTGCTTTTTCATTCCCTTGGAATAGGTACCTATTTTCCGCTTCGCATCCAGTCCAAACTGTGTCATCAGCTTATAAAACTCATCCTTGTTGAAGGTTTTATAAACCATGGCATAATATCTTTCCATGTCTACGGCAGCAGCATGTGCAAAAAAGTATGGCTCGTCAGCAATAAAAAACACTTTTTCCTTTGCCTCCGGATTATCATAAACCGGAAGCTCGTCTATCAGGATTTCCCCTTCGTCCGCCTTGCTTACACCGCTTATCATGCGTAAAAGAGTTGATTTTCCGGAACCGTTTGTGCCAATCAGCCCAAACACCATACCCTCCCTCATTTCGAAATCAATCTGATTAACTGCAGTAAAATTGTCAAATTTCTTCGTAATGCCCTTTACAGCAATCATTCCTGTTTTCCTCCCGTATCTATTCTGTCATTCAAATAGCGGGTAAGCAGCGATAAATCAACCCCTGCTTCTTCAGCTTCAGCCGCTACCGCTTCCAGCTTTTGAATAATCTCGTTTTCCTTTATTTGCTTTAATCCTTGATTATCCGCTACAAAATTCCCCCTGCCTTTCACTGTATAGACGAAGCCCTGTCTTTCCAGCTCGGCATAAGCCTTTTGAATCGTATTTGGATTTATGGAAAGCTCCATAGCCAGAGACCTGACTGACGGCATCTTTTCGTTGGGCGCCAGCACTCCCCTGACTATGAGATTTTTATACTTGGTTACAACCTGCTCATAAATAGGAGTGGCATCTGTATAATCAATCCAAATCATTGTGTTCTCTCCTTTAATTGAGAAGCAATTTCTTTTATTTTCCATGTGTACCATTTGTGTTAGTACACTCAAGATAACATATTTCTATTCATAGTGTCAATACAAAAATAAAAAGGATTGCCCATCCAAAAACGGCAATCCTGTATCCTATATCCGATAATCTTCACATTCCTCAGAAAAACTTCAAAATTTCCATATACATTTCCGCCTCTTTTCCTTCGGGAAACCCATCCACGGTCATAATATTTTTCCCGGTTATACCATCCACGCTTCCCATGCGCACAATCCTTTCAAAAAAACAGGTTAAATCCCGGACCGGCGGCATCAAGGGTCTTTTGCTTATAAGCTCCAACATCCTTCCAAGTCCATATGCCGCCCAGTTGGATACCGTAGCAATCAGCAGATAGTCCGTTTTCACGACGCACGGGTTAATGGAAAGATAACGGCTGATTTCCTCCGAAAGATTCCCCATTCCTATCTCATTTCCACCGTCTCCGATTCCAAAAGTCTTAATACCATATTGCCCTGCCAATTCAAAAAGTTCATCAATAGGCGCCGTATAACGCCCAATGCTTTCGCCTTTCATATTGCTGTAATCCCCGTCCCCGTTTTTTCCACAACGCTCAACGGAAAGCATCCCTACAGGCTTCAGCCTTCCTAAAATTGTTTCCATGGAGACAATTTTATTTTGCTCCCGGCTGTTTCTTAAAGGCACACAGATACTTTTTACTTTTTCCCCCGAGAAAAAATAATAGGTATATTTATCTGTAACAAGAACCGGCGAGAACCCCAGCTTTTCCAACACCTGGAGCAATATCCACGCTCCCAGGGGACCGTCTGTTTCTCCTGCCCCTTTTGCATAGAAGCCCGTGGCAATCAAAATATTCCCTTTGGGAAGGTCCAAAACAGCCTCTGCCGCTTTGCGATAGCTGTCTTTAGGCAAAAAAGGATACAGCGTATTCATTCCCCTGCTTCCATACTGCATTACAACATCTTCTATCGTGCCTGCCATAGACGCTCCTTTCGGTTATTCTTCCGCAAAATAAGCATCAATTCCGTCCGCCATCCCCTTTACCAGCTTCTGCTGATATTCTTCGGTCTGCATCAGCGCATCCTCTGCGGGATTGCTCATAAATCCCATTTCCACAATAGTAACGGGTATGGTACACCAGTTAATCCCACTCATGGTATCCGTTTCCCATACTCCTTTACTGGATGCCCCCGTAACTGCCAGCATATTTTCAAGAACGTCATCCGCAAGCCTTCTGCTGTCGGTATAAATGCCGCCACAATAAGGGTTTGACGCCGTGGGACAAATTGTCATGGTTCCGTTCGCCGAAGAACTTTCTGAACCGTTTGCATGAATCCTGATAAAAATATCTGCTCCTGCGTCAGCCGCCATAACAGCTCTTTCCGCATTACTGATATTGACATCATTGGTTTCCCTTATCATATATACTTCATAGCCCCGCGCTTCCAATTCGTCCCTCAATCTTAAAGATACGTCCAAGGTAAGCTGGTATTCACTGACTCCCGTAGCCACGCCCCTGGTGCCTCCTGCAACCTTTGCCTTAGTCTCCGAAGCGCCGGGACCTATCGGCTCCTTTTCACTGTTTCCCTTTGCCTGATGACCGGGGTCTATAGCAACCAGATAACCATTACCCTGTACTTCTTCTATTTCCGCCGTATTCAATCCGTCTGTTGTCTCTGTTTCTATGATATGTACCGTATCTTCTATTTGCGGTTCTTCTTCCGGTTCACTGCCGTCTTCATTCGCCGAAACCGTCCCCGGAAGCGCTTCCGCTCCTGCCGAAAGCACAGCATCCGTCAAAACGCCCGCATTTTCTGACAGGGTAATATCCTTTTCTTCTGATTTTCCGCATCCTGCTATAAAAAGCAGACACAGCAGCGCCAGCATAACCGTCAGTTTATTTTTCCACTGCCTTTTCATAGTCAGCCATCTCTCCATCTTCTTTATAGACAACCGTCCTATATACCATAAACAGCATCAGGAAAAGCATCGCAAGGGAAAGTGCGTAAATAGGTATATTCTTAGGCTTGTCATAATTATAATAGTAACTGTAAGTAATAAAAGTAATCAATATGTGTCCCACCGGTACCCAGAACAGCTTCAAGTGCAGGATACCCAGGATAATCGCCACCACTTCTATAAAATATCCATACCGTTCATGCATCTGTGGCAGAAAATACAAAGCCAGCGCCCCCTGGGAATAACAGATAAGAAGCAAAAGCTCCGGCGTCAGAGGAGTATCCATAAGCTTATAAATCATCACGACCATAAACAGAAGAATCACTCCCACGGCAAATAAAATCCCGGCTCTCCGGTACCACTCGGTCAAGTTCAGTTCCCCGATAATATAATAAATATTGGGATATTTCATGGAAAGCCGGTTTACATCAGTTGTGGTCTGGGCAAAATAAATGCCCGCCAGTTCCCCAAAAGGTCTTCCCGCTATCCACGCCGGCAGGATGCTTAAAAGATAAATTGCCGGAATCCAGATAAAATCGACTGTTTTTATTTTCCGGTACAGCCACAGCAGCAGGATAACAGGGAACCAGAACAACGCCTGTAGTTTAAATGCAAAAGCGATTCCATAAAATATCATCGCCGGACGCGTCCGGTCCTTTATCAGGAATAAAACCGTCAACAGCAGAAAAGCGCAGTAGATTGCATCACATTGTCCCCACATACTGCTGTTGGAAATAATAGTAGGCGCCATCCATACAACGGAAAAGGCTGTCATGGCATAGACCTCTTTTCTTCGCATCTCATACACCAGTACGCCTGCCACCGCCGCCAGCACCAGGTCAAAAAACACGGAAATCAGCTTCATCGCCACCATGCTCCTTGCTCCAAACTGCGCCGCCGCCAAAAGCAGATACATATAGGCAGGCGCATAATCATAGAAACCCTCCGCCAACGCACCCATTCCTCTTTTTCCCAATTCGCCAAGCCACAGTTCAAAATATTGCGTCCATTCCCTGGACACATACCATATTAATTCTTTTCTGATTAACAGCCCCAGGATTACAATGATTCCCAAGGTTACCACACTCAATAAGCGCTTTCTCTGCCCAATAATACGCAGTTCATTATCCGGCATGAATTTTCCCTCTCTTTTCTGCTTTCCATCTCTTATTCTTTTGTGTGGTATAAAATTTTTATTCTCCGTAAAGTGTTGTTTTTAAAAATTGTCTGTTGGTATCAAAATCCACCTGAAGCACAGCCATCCCACGGATATCCGCATTGGAATAGCTTCCCTCGACGGGAATACACTGCTGCTGTATATCATATCCCAAAAACTTCCATGCATTCAGAGACAGGTTAAAACATTCCCCCTGCTTTAAATTCGTAGTCAGATTTGGGAAAAGCCCGTCCGCCAGTTCGCCCCCATTGGTCAGCACAGTCCCCGGCAGCTTCCCGATAATAGCCGACAGAACCTTACGCTGTCTTTCCGTCCTGCCAAAATCCGTTCCAATATAACGGTTCCTGGTAAAAGCAAGCGCCTGGGGACCGTTTAAATGAATCATGCCGCTTAAAGAAGGGTCCAGAAAATCCGTCGCAAGGTCCTTACCTTCTAATTGATTGTATTCCATCAGGTAAGCATTAATCCATTTCACTTCGTCATTGGTCAGCTCTAAATCACCGCCTCCCGCCGCATCCACCAGATTCGCAAATGCCTGGAAATTTACAAGGGCATACCGATGCACCGGAATATCAAAATTCAATTCTATTGTCTCCATTAAAAGCTCCGGTCCGCCGTAGGAATAAGCGGCGTTTAACCGATTGCCGTCATGCCCGGGAATTTCCACATACATATCCCGAAGCAGGGAGGTCATGGTAATTGTCTTAGTCTTATCGCTGATAGAAACCAGTATCATGGCATCTGACCTTCCGTCATCTCCTGCCAGACGGGAATCATTGCCGATAAGAAGCACATTGATAACCCCGTTCTCTTTCATGGGTTCAAAAGCAAATTCCCCTGCCTCCTGATGCTCCATCTTTCCGTATACACCGCCAACCAAAAGATACAGTCCAAAAATTCCGACAACAAACAGAGCCGCAATAACAATCAGTACCTTTACGCCCCTGTTTTTCTTCCTCTTATCCCTTTTATCCTGTTTTCTATTCTTTCCTTTTACAGGTCCTTGTTTTCTGCCCTTAACCGGCTCCTGCCGTTTATTTCCCGTACTTTTTACGTTTCTGCCATTCTCCTGCTTTCTCCGTCCCGCAGGCTCCTGTCTTTTTTTCTGAGGCATTTCTCTCTGACCGCTTTCCTTTGCATGATTTTTCCTGTCGGAAACCGTCCCTGCCAATGACATATCCGGTTCCTTCCTCGTCCGCTCATATGCCGGCGGCAAATCATGCGCTGCCGACGCCAGAGACAAGTCCAATTCATCAGACGCCTGCGCCAGAGATAAATCCAGTTCGCCGGACCTGGGGGAGGCAGCCGTCTGATGATACGTCTGCTGATACAACTCCTGCTCCAGGAACTTCTCCAGCCCCTTTTGGATTTCTTCTCCTTCCAGTTTGTTCCTATCCATAATTGTATATCCTCTCTTCTGTTTCCAATTTTATTTACAACAGTTTCTCACACTAACACACGTACATGGAAAACAAATTTGTCATACACAATTTATCTGATTAAAAATTTTACCATTTTCCTTAATATTATGCAAGTTCGGATAAATTTGGGGTTAGTATTGTATATACCAGATCCATGATCAAATATATCATGGCGAAGCAATAGTAAATCTGCGGTACAATGCTGCTGCCATGCAGATATCCCAGATAAGCGCTAAAAGACAGTAAAATCTGTAATACTGCAAGATATATCTTTTGCGGACTTATGAAAGCATATAATACGATTAAAATATCCGCCAGATAGCCATAACGCTCATGCATGTATGGCAGTGTAAATGGCACAATCAGCGCAAAAATCAACATCCCCTTTAAAATCAATTCGTTGTTTAAGGTATCCCATCTTTTTAACATCACATATAATACCAGCATAATAACAGCAAGCGTCCCCAAAATTCCGGCAGTTTTATAGGTCGTATAAAAATGAGTGGGACCAAACATAAGATAGATGTTGGGCCAGTTCCACGACAGCATCCATGGCTCCGTATTGCCTTGGTTTACATAGATGAGCAACAGTTCTTTTATGCTTTTCCCGGCAAGCGCCGCCGGAACACAGCACAGGAAATATGCCAGCGGGAGATAAAAAAACTGCATGATTTTGTACTTTTTATGCACCCATAACAGCACATAGAAAGGAAATACAAATAACGCCTGCAATTTAAGCGAAAAGGCTAATCCATATAATATAAGGGATGCATGTGATTTATCTTCATACAGCAGATAGATGCTTGCTAAAATACAGGTCACATATATTACGTCACATTGTCCCCACATACCACTATTGACTGCAACCGTTGGCAAGCAGAGAATAACGCCATATGCTAATGCCGCTTTTATTGTATTGTCCGTCAGCTTTTTGATTATCTTATAACCAAACAGCGCCAGAATCACATCAAACAGACAGGATACCAGCTTAATGGGAAGCAAAGGCTCACAAGGGAGCAGACTGATCAGATACAGAATGTACATATATGGAGGCGTATAGTTATAAAAGCTGCCGGAAATTGCCATAAAAGAAGCCGATGTCTTAAACTCATCCACCCATGGTTTTAAACAGGTCAGATAATCCATAGACGGCACATTCCTAAATGCAAACCGGATGAAAAATGCCAAAATGCTTATAAGCAGCATAAAAATAACGACAAAAAGCTTCCTCCTGCCGTCTGTAATAACGCTCCGCATCCTAAGAAGCATACCGTCTTTTCGTATTTCCATACCTAAATCCACCAGCAGAAATAATTCCAGAAAACTAAAAATATAAAAAGGTACTTCGCTGCTTTCTGTCATGCCATAAGTGTAGGCGCCAAAGGAAACTGCCGTCTGCATTAATGCACGATATACTTTTTTGGGATTTAAACACGCCAGAATGACAAACAGAATATCTATGATAAGACCATTTCCATACTGCATATAAGGAAGGAAAAAAGCTGCCATCATATACAGAAACAGAAACACCTTTAACAGATACAAACATGCTTCCCTCTTCCCGGTTTTGACCCATCCCCGGTAAAGCAGATAAAATACTGTTATAAGAATAAGCGCTGCTGTAAAAGCAACAGCCGCTTTTGCATATCCGCTCACAAGAATATCCACACCGGTAAGTTGAAATACATTGGGATAAGCCATAGACAATAAACCGGCATCTTTTGCAGCTCCCAAATGGAACAGCCCCGCTGTTATTTCACTCAAAAGCAGCGTCGGCAGAAATAAAAGTATGGTATAGCAGATAAGTCCTCTTCTATGGCTTTTCGTCTGCCATGCCACAAAAATACCGCTTCCTGCTGCCAGAAGCCATGCAAGCAGTATATGCACGGCAAGTTCCCTTTTTGTTAAAACAATTTCATTTGTGCCGTTAAGCGCAAATCTAATCAAAATACCAAAAAATGCCGCGCAAACCGCCAATAAACAATCCGGAAAATCTACCGTCTGCTTTCCGATTCTAAACTTTCGTTGTAATAAATTATGTATAAGCCGATCTATCATGATGCTTCCTCCGTAATCCCATAAATTCAGATTTTGCTTTATTCCGGCAGGCAGTATTCCGAAAGAAAATGACAGCCGGATATTTGTTCTTCATGATACAGGAGTAAATGGCATCCTGACTTGTGGCATTATTTTATCATATCATATGAAAAATGTCATCTTATAACATAGAGTTACTCCCTTCTGAAAGTTCCCTCTGAATCAATGCCTGAAATTCCGGATCGTCTCTCAAAAAACTAAATTCCTCATCCTCCTCCAATTCCCGGATAATCCCCGGAAGCATGGCTTTTAAAGGAAGTCTCTCACTCTTTCCTTCAGGTATACGGGAATAAAGGGGAAAGTCTTCCGGTTTCCAGCTTTCCCCGGCAGAGGATAATAGAAGCTTCAACGCTTCCATGCACCCCTCTTTATCCTTCCGTCCACCAGAGAGTAACAGCCTGGGCATATATCTGGAATACAGGGAGCAGCCGTACATTTCTGCCGTTTTCTCGCTCATATCTGCAAAATATCCTGCCTTTTCCTGATTGTTTTCTTTTAGGGATAACTCCGTTAAGGTTACAAGCCGGTTATAAACATTTGTCACATCCATAAGCAGCTGTGTCTCCATGATTTCAACCGCCT
>N._stephensi_709_foregut__coassemble_531_pt1 | contig 13595 bp, 10 predicted proteins | sample N__stephensi_709_foregut__metabat2_low_PE_012 | metagenome-assembled genome bin N | reverse complement strand
GGACACAACCGTTATGTAATTTAAGTTGGGAAGGTAAAGGAGAAAAAAGAGATGGCAATGCCTACATTGGAGGAAATTTTAACAGTAGCGTATAATGCGGGGGCGTCTGATATTCATATTACAGTAGGGCTTCCGCCGATTATGCGTTTGAACGGTCATTTGACGAAGCTGGATTATCCTGTTTTGACTGCAAACGATACCTTGGAGCTTTGTGTCAATATGTTAAAGCCCAAACAGAGGGAAAGATTTGAAGAACGGGGCGAGTACGATATGTCCGTGGCGTTTCCGGGAATCGGTCGTTACCGTGTAAACGTATTCAAACAAAGAGGCTGTATCGGCATTGCGCTTCGTACTGTTACAACAGAGATTCCGCAGGCGGAACAGCTGGGGATTCCCCAGTCCGTTATTGACTTATATACCCGTAAGAGAGGTCTGATTCTGGTAACGGGTCCTACCGGTAGCGGTAAATCAACGACTTTGGCGTCTATTATCGACAAAATCAATAAATCCAGGGACGCTCATATTATTACTTTGGAGGAACCTATAGAGTATTCCCACGAACACCGTATGGCGATGGTTAACCAGCGTGAAATCGGTCAGGATACGGAAAGCTTTGCAAATGCCTTAAGGGCTGCGCTCCGTGAAGACCCGGATGTTATCCTGGTAGGCGAGATGCGTGACTATGAGACGATCAGTACCGCTATTACCGCGGCAGAAACGGGGCATCTTGTATTGTCTACCTTACATACCATTGATGCGGCAAGTACCGTGGACCGTATTATTGATGCTTTCCCGCCTCATCAGCAGCAGCAGATCAGGGTACAGCTTTCGGCGGTATTGGTATGTATCATTTCCCAGTCCCTGATTCCGAATATTACGGAGGACGGGCGTGTGGCGGCGTTTGAGGTTATGCATGCCAACGCGGCGGTTAAGAACCTGATTCGTGAAGGAAAATCCCATCAGCTTCAGTCTGTTATCCAGACCAGCAAGCGCGAGGGTATGTGCACCATGGACGATTATCTGATGCAGCTTTATATGAGCCGCAAGATTTCCAAGGAAAACTGCATCCAGTATGCACAGAATCCGGATAAGATGCGCAGTCAGGTATTCTAAAGCCTGAAGAATATTTCCGGTTTTCCTTTCTCTATTATCAAATACAAAATAGTCAAATTCAAAATAATCAAATGCAAATTTTCCTGCCGGCAGCAAATGCCGGCGGGGAGATTCTTAGTTCTAAGTCTTTAATCTAAAAACAATTCGTTTTATGCCTCAAAATTTCAGCAAATGATTTCAGCATTGTTTTACATGGGTCTATGCAAATATACACAGCACAGGAGGAATTTCATATGGTAAGCACAGTATTGACCGGAGCGGTTTATGGCGTCGGCGGCTATTTAATTACGGTGGAAGTGGATATGGCGGAAGGGTTGCCGTGCATCGATATGGTTGGCTTTTTGGGGAGCGAGGTAAAGGAGTCGGCGGACAGGGTCAGGGTTGCAATAAAAAACGGTGGTTATGTTATTCCGCCAAAGCGTTTTACCATCAATCTGTCCCCGGCAGGGATCAAGAAAGGCGGCTCGGCCTTTGACCTGCCCATAGCCATAGGCATCCTGAATAGTATGGGCGCAGTCGGGGCAGATAGGGGGAAAACCATGCTCATAGCAGGAGAACTGGGACTTGACGGAACCGTGCGGGGGATACGGGGCATTTTGCCCATGATTCTTGCAGCAAAGGAGCGGGGAGTAAAGCTGTGTATGATTCCCGAAGCAAACAGAAAAGAAGGGGAATGTGTGGGAGGAATCGGAATTATTGGGGTTAAAACCTTAAAGGAAGCGATTGACGCCCTGGAAAATCCCATAAGCAGGAAGGGAAAACCGGGAAAGGGCGAGCGTCCGGGACTGCCGGAAGAAAGAATGACGGATTTTGAAGATATTATAGGACAGCCGGTGGCAAGAAGGGCGGCGGAAATAGCAGCTGCCGGGTTTCACAATCTTCTTCTGACCGGACCTCCCGGAACGGGAAAATCCATGATTGCGTCGGCAATGCCGGGAATCCTGCCGCCTATGAGCGAGGAGGAAATGCTGGACACCTCGAAGGTATACAGCGTGGCGGGAATGTTAAATGAAGAGCGTTATTTTATAACCCGGCGTCCTTTTTTAAATCCCCATCATACCATTACGCCCCAGGCGCTTGTGGGAGGCGGGGTCATACCGCGTCCCGGCGTCGTGTCGTTAGCAAATCATGGCATCTTGTTTTTGGACGAGCTGCCTGAGTTTAAAAGACAGACCCTGGATATGCTGAGACAGCCTTTGGAAAACGGGGAAATTACCATTGCAAGGAAAAGCGGAAATTATACTTATCCCTGCGATTTCATGCTGGTTGCCGCCATGAATCCCTGCCCCTGCGGCTATTATCCTGATGCAAAGAGATGCAGCTGCACGGATTTGGAGGTTAAAAAATACAGCGGCAGAGTGTCGGGTCCCCTTTTGGACAGAATTGACATAAGAGTCGGGGTTTTGCGCAACAGCTATGAACAGATTAAAGGCTTTCAAAAGGAGGAAAGCAGCGAAAGGATTCGGGAAAGAGTATTGGAGGCGAGAAAACGCCAGCAGAAAAGAAACGGCTTTGGATTGTTTAACAGCAGGATTCCGGTTACGCATTTAAAAGAAATCTGCACCCTGACAGCGGAAGCGGAGACGGCGGCGGAAAAGTTTTACTCTTCCATGGACATGAGCATAAGAGGATATCACAGGCTTTTACGTGTGGCGAGAACGATTGCGGATTTGGAAGGGGCGGCTGTAATCGGAAAGCAGCACGTTTCGGAGGCGGTTTCTTATCGCGGCATATTATAAAAGAGGAAAATGAAACAATAAGAGAAAATGGAACAAACGAAGGTAAACAAGTGAAAAATGGAACAAACGAAGGCGAACAAGAGAAAATGGAATAAATGAAGATAGGAAAATGAAATAAAAAAGAGGAAGAGAAAAGAAGAAACAATGAAGAAAACAGATGAAGCAGCATGGCATAAGGAATGTGCATACGGATATTTTTGGGAAAGCGTTCCGGGAATCGGGGCAAAAACCATAAAACGGCTCTATGAAAGATATGGAAGCTATGAGGAAATGTACTGCGCCCGGAAAACGGAGCTTTTAAAGGAAGGGCAGAAGGAAGCTTTTTTTGCGCAAAAGGAAAAATGGGATATAAAAGAGGAATATAACCGGCTGCTTTCTAATAAAATATGGTGTATTCCCATAAATCTTGAAGGTTATCCGGACAGGCTTAAAGAAATTCATAATCCTCCGGCGGCGCTGTTCGTGCGGGGAAAGCTGCCTGAAGAAGGCGAACCGGCGGTGGCTGTGGTAGGGGCAAGAAGCTGTTCTCCTTACGGGAAAATAATGGCAAAGGAAATCGGGAAGATTCTGGCGCAAAACAAAATACAGGTAATCAGCGGACTTGCAAAAGGAATTGACGGAATCAGCCAGAGGGCGGCAACGGAAAACGGCGGCGCTTCCTTTGGGATTATGGGCTGTGGCGTCGATATCTGTTATCCGGAAGAAAACCGGTCTGTCTATGAACAATTATCCGCAGGGAAAAACAGGGGAGGCATTATCAGTGAATTTCTGCCGGGAACAAAGCCCTTAAGCGGACATTTCCCTGCGAGAAACCGTATTATCAGCGGATTGGCGGATGTTTTGGTGGTGGTGGAGGCAAAGGAGAGAAGCGGAACCTTTATTACGGTATCCGACGCCCTGGATCAGGGGAGAGACGTTTATGCGGTGCCGGGAAGGCTCAACGACCCTTTAAGCTATGGCTGCAATCGTTTAATAGACCAGGGAGCCATGGTTTTATACGACATCAATCGTTTTGCGGAAGATATTTTGGGACGGTCTGCTTATAAACGGTCTGCCTATAAAAGGAAGAAAAAATCTGCCGGTAGTTTTGAAAAGGGAAATATTCCGGTAGAAAATAAAATGTTAACAAATTGTAAACATGATAAAAATGATGTACAGGCTTCTTATGGCGGATTAGAAAATAAAATTCTGGAAATTTTGGATATACAATATGTTTCCATAGGAGACATTTTGTGTGGTTTGGAAGAATGTTCCACAGGCGAAGTTTTAGCCGCCTTGTCAACCTTAGAGTGCTGTAAAAGAATAGAATCAGAAGGCAGTTTTTACAGAAAAATCATTTAATCCTCCTGTTATTTTCGTCAAAGTGCATCAAAATGAAGAGGAAATCTTGTGCAATAAAGAGAAACAATTCTGGGTCAAAAGGCTTGCGGTTGGTACTTTTTCGTGCTAAAATGTTAACATAAATGTAAAATTGTGTTTTGTTATGCCTTTATTTAATGAAAATTTAATTGATTCTTTACATTTTTAACAATTAATTAGCAGAAAAGACATAAAAACGCAACCCAAAAGTGACAGATTAAGGGGTAGGGACTTATGAGTTTATCAGGCAGAAGGAAAATGAGAATTGGAGACGTCCTGTTATCAGAGGGTGTCATTACTCCCGAAAAACTGGACAGGGCTCTTGAGCTCCAGAAAGAGAAGAAAAAACGTCTGGGCGAAATTCTGGTAACGGAAGGCTTTGTAACGGACGACGTCATGGCGGATGCCCTGAGCCATCAATTACATTTGGACAGGGCGAATCTACAGGATACCCGTATACCGGACGATTTGATTTCCATGTTTGATGTGGATATTTTAAAGAAATATACGGCGATTCCCTATTGCTATGATGACAGAAATGTCAATATCATCAAAGTGGCTATGGCAGACCCTATGGATATGCTTGCCATTGATGACTTGTCCATGGTAACCAACCGCATGATTGACCCTATGGTGGCAACGCCTCAGGAAATCATGGTTGCCATTGATAAATATTACGGCAATGCTGAGGCGATTAAAGCCGCCAGCGACTACGAGCAGGAGCGAAGCGACCTGTTTGAAGAAGACGAAATGGACAAGATGATTAACGATGACGTTAATAATTCCCCTATCGTCCAGCTGGTAAACAGCATGATTGAACAGGCTGTAAGACAGAGAACCTCCGATATCCATATCGAAGCCCTTGAAAGAAAGGTGCGTATCAGGTATCGTATTGACGGCGCTCTCCATGAGAGGATTACATACAATATTAAGCTCCTTCCCGCCATTGTAGCCAGGTTAAAGGTTGTAGGCGGCATGGACATTTCAGAGAAGAGGAAACCTCAGGACGGACGTATTACCTCCTTTGTAGATAACAGGGAGTACGATATCCGTGTTTCCATTCTTCCCACGGTATATGGCGAGAAGGTCGTTATGCGTATTACCAACAAAAACGCATTGACCAGGGATAAATCGGAGCTGGGCTTCGGGGAGCATGATTTGAAGATGTTCGACCATATTCTGAAAAACCCTCACGGCATCATCCTGGTAACAGGACCTACCGGTAGCGGTAAATCAACCACCCTGTATACGGCGCTCAGTGAATTAAACAAAGAAGATGTTAACATTATCACGGTTGAAGACCCTGTGGAGGCGAATGTGGCAGGTATCAATCAGGTACAGACCAATGTAAAGGCGGGGCTTACCTTTGCCAGCGCCCTTCGTTCCATTCTCCGTCAGGATCCGGACATCATCATGATAGGTGAGATTCGTGACGAGGAAACGGCGCAGATTGCAGTGCAGGCTTCCATTACAGGTCATTTGGTTGTAAGCACCCTCCATACCAACTCTGCGGCGAGTACGGTTACCCGTCTTGCGGATATGGGGCTTCCCAATTATATGATTGCGGATGCGACGGTGGGTATCATTGCACAGCGTTTGGTAAGGCGTTTGTGCCCCAGATGCAAGCAAAAGGTTCTGGCGGATGAAGAGCAGCTGGAGCTTCTGGGAATGCCTCCCGGAACAGAGCTGGAGATTTACCAGCCCGTAGGCTGTTCGGGGTGCGACAACAACGGTTATAAAGGGCGAATCGGTGTTTATGAGATTATGGAGATTACGCCCGGCGTCAGAAAGGTTATTGCGGCAGGCGAGGATGCGGAGCATATCAAGCAGGCGGCATTAAAGGATGGTATGAGGACTCTCCGTATGTGCGCAACCCAGTATGTATTGGACGGCGTTACATCTGTATCGGAAATGATTAAGGTATCATTTGATTCGTAAGAATAATAAGAATTCGATTCCTATGAATCTGTTCCATAAGAAAAAAGAAAGAAATCTCTTTAATAAAATAAAGAGAAAGAGGAGGAGAAACAGTGGCTAGTTTTTCATATGTTGCCATTGACAGCAAGGGCAAACAGCAAAAAGGTTCCGTGGAAGCGGACAATCAGGGGAAAGCGGCTGAATCCCTGAAAAGAGACGGTATGACGGTTATTGAGTTAAAGGAACAGAATGCGCTCAATAAGGACATCAACTTAGGCGGTCTTTTCAAGAAAAAAGTCAAAATCAGGGATCTGAGTCTTTTCTGCAGGCAGTTCGTAAGTCTGCACAGAGCGGGCGTTACAATCATGGAATCCATGAGGATGCTTACGGAACAGACTGAAAATCCTACGCTGAAAGAGGCGTTGCAGGAGGTCGCTACAAGCGTGCAGAAGGGCGAAACCCTTGCCAACTCCATGAGGATGCGGATGGATGTATTCCCCCAGCTTTTGATACATATGGTAAGCGCCGGCGAGGCTTCCGGTAGCTTGGATATCGCCTTTGAACGAATGGCGGTACAGTTTGAGAAAAGTGCAAAAATCAATTCCATGATTAAGAAGGCAATGGTTTATCCTATCATGGTTTTGGTAGTAGCGGTAGTGGTTGTTATCGTTATGCTGACCTTCGTGGTACCTACCTTTATGGGAATGTTCGCAGACATGGAGATTGAAATGCCCAAGATTACCTTGATGGTTGTAGCGGCGTCAGAATTCATGCAGGCGCATTGGATTATTGTAGTAGGCGTTATTGCCGCATTGGTAGTATTCTTTAGGTGGTTTAAAAAGACGCCCACAGGAGAAGGCTTAATCAATAAAGCGGCTATTAAGCTTCCCTTGTTTGGGGATTTGACGGTTAAATCCAGTTCCGCTAAGTTTGCAAGGAATTTATCCACGATGTTAGCGGCAGGTATTTCCATGCCGGATGCGGTACAGATTGTAGCGGATACCATGAACAATGTATTTTATAGGGAATGTATGTTAAACGCCAAAAATGACGTTATGCAGGGTGTTCCTTTATCCACACCTTTAGAGAAATCCGGCTTGTTCCCGCCTATGGTGTACCATATGACGAGAATCGGCGAGGAAACCGGTAATACTGAAGATATGCTGGATACGCTGGCGAATTATTATGAAGAAGAAGTGGAAATGGCAACCCAGTCCTTGATGGCGGCGTTAGAGCCTTTGATTATCATTATTCTTGCCGGCGTCTGCGGAACCATTATCGGCGCGGTTATCGCACCTATGGGCGCGATGTACGAAGGCTTAGACAGCCTGTAAAATCTGGTTAAAGACCCGTTTTGTAGGGGAGCGGGTTTTTAATATAAAAAATGTAGTTTCAAAATTAAAAAGGAGAGATTATCATGAAAAAGATGAATAACAAAGGTTTCTCATTAGTTGAGTTAATTATCGTTATTGCCATTATGGCAATCTTAATCGGTGTTTTGGCACCTCAGTACTTAAAATATGTAGAGAAATCCAAAGTATCTTCCGATAAGGATACACTGGATGCTATCTACAATGCATGCGTAACAGCAGCAGCAGACCCTGACCTTTCTCAGAGTGTTCCGTCTAATAACCAGACTTTTGCTTTCGCAGGTATTTCCGGTGGAGATGACTGGACAGGAGAGGTTCTTACAACATTAGGTTTGACAAACAGCAACCAGATTACAGCTAAGATCAAATCTAAGAGCTGCAAGGGTTCCCCTATTTCCGTTTCCTTGGATAACTTGGGCAACTTCACTGTAAGCTGCGGCGGAATCAAGATTCCGGAATAATAAGTATCAGAGCACAAGGAGACATTCCCCTATGACCACTGATTCCTGGATGTTTGAGATGATAATATATGTGGTAATATTCTTATACGGAATCGTAATAGGCAGCTTTTTAAATGTCTGCATATTACGGATTCCGTTAAAGGAAAGTATCGCAAAAAGGCGAAGCCACTGTATGCATTGCGGCTACCAGCTGGCATGGTACGATTTGGTTCCCCTCTTCTCATATATATTCCTGGGTGGTAAATGTCGAAAGTGCAAAGAACATATATCCCTCCAGTATCCTCTGGTTGAGGCATTGAACGGAGTCTTATATGTACTGATTTTCTTAGTAAACGGTTGGAGTATAGATTCAGTTATATACTGTTTATTAACGTCGGCGCTTATTGTACTTAGCGTCATCGATTTTAGAACTTATGAGATTCCTTTTGGAATCAACTTGTTTATACTGGCACTGGGACTGATTCATCTCATATTCCACTTAGGGGATTGGGTGGATTATGGAATCGGTCTCCTTGCTGTCAGTGGTTTTTTGGCAATTTTATATTGGGTATCAAAGGGCGCCGCTATTGGCGGCGGCGATGTGAAGCTGATGGGAGCTGCAGGGCTTTTACTTGGATGGAAGTTATCCATTGCAGCGTTTTTGGCAGGGTGTATTTTAGGCTCGGTAATACATTTGATTCGCATGAAGGTATCGGGAGCAGAGCATAGATTAGCAATGGGACCATATCTTGCCGCAGGAATCGTGCTTGCGGTGTTATGGGGAAATGACTTTTTAAGCTGGTATTTAGGTTCGTTTACAAGCCCGTTGGGGTAGCGGACTTTATATATATGAAATAAAGATAAATCATGGAAGCAATGCATTCCATATCAGGGAGGTAAATCATGGCAAAGGCACAAAGAGTACTAAGCATCGAAATCGGATATTCTTTGACACAGGTTTGTGAAATGGATTTCCAGTCAAAGCATCCAAAGGTATACGGAGTTTTCAGCATGAAGACGCCGGACGGGATTTTGGATGACGGTTTTATTAAGGTAACGGATGAGTTTGTAAGCGACTTGAAATCCTATATTACCGCAAATGGGATGATTGCAAAGAAGGTAATTTTTGCCGTATCATCTACAAAAATTGCAAACAGGGAGGCAATGATTCCTTTTGTAAAGGAGAAAATGCTCCGGGATATGATTATGACCAACATTACGGATTATTTTCCGGTTGATCCGTCCCAGTACCAGTTTGCGCATACTATTATGGATACGGTGGAGGATGATGCGGGTACAAAGCAGTACCGTATTATGATTATGGCGGCTCCGTCGGATATCTTAAACGGATATCACGACCTTGCAAAAGCCCTGGGTCTGGAATTAGCGTCCATTGACTATAGTGGTAACAGTATTTTCCAGGCGCTGCGCCACAGATTTGCGACAGGGGTAAACCTGACGGTTAAGATTGATGAGCGGTCTTCTCTGCTGACCGTTACCAATAACGGCGTTATTACCATGCAGCGCGCCGGTATTTATGGTGCGGATCAGATTGTAGATATTCTGATGGAAACAGATGTTTACGGCGAGCCTCTTACTTATGAGGGCGCGGTAAAAACCCTGCGCCGGAACAATCTGGTTATGAAGGAAGAAGAGGAAGCGCTTTTAGAAGAAAAAGAAGGCGAGGTACGTCAGTTAGAGCTGGCACAGCAGGAGGCAATGAATCTGGCGGCAACGACGGGAGATACCTCCCAGGTTGCATCGGCAACGGTTGCGGCAAAGCAGGCGGACGCCAACTTAAAGATGCTCCGCTTAAGAAGGGACGTAACCCTAAGCTATCAGCAGTTAATCAGTTCCATTGTCCGCGTTATTGATTATTACAATTCCAAAAACAGGGATGCGGCAATCGACAATATCATTATTACAGGTATTGCGGCGGACTTCTGGGGATTTGCAGGACTTCTTTCCCAGGAGCTGGGACGTAATGTAGAAGTATTAAAGGATTTGGCAGGTACCAATATCGACCAGGGTCTCCATTTACAAGGAGTGTCCTTAGGCGATTACATTTCCGTAATTGGTGCGGGTCTTGGTTCTGTAGGATTTATGCCTGCTGAGACTGATTCGGATAAGAAGAAAAAAGGCGGCGGAAGTGCAAAGGATTCCTTGAGCAACATCGGAAATAACGATAAGCTTCCTTTCATTGTTTTGGGAGTAGGCACGGCGGCGGCGATTGTGATTTGCGCCATGGCTTTGGTTCCTTATTTCCTTGAAAAAAATGAAAATGATTCCCTGCAGGAAAGGAAAGCTCAGCTTGCGCCTGTGCAGGATACCTACAATGAATATATGGCAAAGCAGGCGGATTATGATTACATCACTGCATTAAACGACGTTACCATGAATGGGAATGATGAGCTGCCGGAGATTATCGGCGAGATGGAAGCGAAATTCCCTTCGGATACCATGGTTAATTCCATGACGATTACGGAAGAGGAAATTGTTATGGATATTACGGTGCCCAGTAAATATGATATTGCAAAAAACCTGGTTGAATTCAGGATGATGCCTTATTTTTCTGAAGTTTATACCGCAGGGTTTTCGGAGAGACAGGACCCTGAGACGGGTATTATTGTGAGCCAGTATACAATTCAGTGTATGTACGGCGACAACCCCTATTTGAGCCAGCCGGAGGAAGAAGAAGCTGCGGCTGAAGGCGCAGAGGGCGAGGTGCAGGAGCCGGCATCTGATGAAGAGATTGTAGAAGAGTAGGGGGATAAGAGCATGAAGGCAAAAAAGAGTGATATCAATATCTTAATAATGTTAATCGGAATTTTACTGGCGGTTCTTTCCTACTTTGTGGTTTATTCCAACTTTACGGAGAAAAAAGACGCCCTTGTGGCAGAGAACGCCACGCTGCAGACGGAGGTTGACCAGCTGCAGAAGTTAGCGGACAATAAAAAGTTTTATATTGATGAAACAAACAGAATGGATAATGAAATCCAGGATATTTTAGCCGGTTTCCCGGGAGAAATCAGGGCGGAGGATCAGGTTATGTATTCAGCCGGTCTTGAGACTATGTTTTCAGTATGGGTTAACGGCTTGACAATTCAGGATACCCAGTTGGTGCAGGTAGCGGCGCCGGAGGCGGCGGCAGCGCCTACAGACGACGCAGTTGTTGAGGATACGGGAGAAGGCGAAGCGACCAGCGATGCGGTTGTTGCAACAGGAGGCTTGAGAGATACGGTATTTTTGTATACCTCTCCGTTTTCCATCAACTACAAAACCACATACCGCTCCTTTAAAGATATTGTACAGTTGATTATCGCTTCTGACGAGCGCATGAGTATTCAGGCGATTAATATTGCTTATGATTCAGAAACCGGATGTCTTTCGGGAAGCTTAGAGGGTACGATGTACACCGTTTCAGGAACGGATTATATCTATAAAGAGCTGGATATTCCCGGCGTCAGAATGGGTACAACAGACTTCTTTAAATCAGGTACCGTGTTAGATTTGAACAGAAGTGCAGGCGGCAGTGATACGGATACCGATGATGAAAATTCTGAAGGCGCTGAGGGCGAGGGCGAAGCGTCCGACGAAGAGGTAACAGGTAACTAGTTGATAGTCAGTTAGGAGTTCTTTATGAAGAAAATCAAAAAGGACAACAGCGGTTTTACGTTAGTTGAATTATTAATTGCCATAGCAATTATAGCAATCGTATTAACACCGTTGTACAGCAATTTCAGACAATCTACATATTTAAATGGAAAAGCCAAGAAGGCAATGGACGCTACCAATATGGCAAGCAATCTGATGGAAGGCATGAGCGCTTATTCTCCGGAGGAAATCATTTTAGGCTTTTACAGCAATGACAGCGTGTCGGGCAATATTCCGGGAAGACAGAATACCCTCAATATTATGCCTAATGAAGTGACCGTGGCGGAATATGGCGATTTGGTGCCTGCTTCAGGAGGAGGTTTCACGAAAAGCTTCGTGACCTCCAATCTGGCATTGGGATTGAGTTCTTATGATTATAGCAGTGCAAATTATGCGCAGTCCCGCGGTGCCGTGGCGTCGCAGCCTTCCATAGCACAGCTTAAGGTAAAGGAAAGCCCCAGCGGGAAATACTATTTTTATGCCGAGGGCGTGCACCAGGCGCGGGGGACTTATGATATCGTTGTTGAGTTAGATACCACGCATGAAACAGGTTTTTCCGGCGATTTAAACGAAGACGGCGTCATTGATTCTACGGAGGTTTATGGCATCAATGATTATGAGTCCGCACAAATTACCAATGTGAATCCTCTGTTTGACGGCGTTTATACCGAGAATGTCAGCCAGCGGAAGAATGCGGCGGCAGCGCTTTTGGCAAAGAAGACGGATCCGTGGACAAATTTGGAGGCTGAAGACCTTTATCCGGGGATGACCAGGACAATGACGATTGAAATTGAAAAAGATGCTGCGACGGGGTTTGTTACTGTCGTTGTAAGTGATTATTACCAGATACTTTCAAATTTTGCAACACCCGGCGGACAGTGGGTGGATATCAACAATGTATTTGCCGGACAGACACTGCATTATTCGACGACAGATAAGCTGGTTTTTGATGGAAGTACTTATAAACAAGATCCAAGAAGCATTTATATTTACTATAATGGAAATTATTATTCCAATAACACCAATTATCTGGATCATTTTTGGATTACCAATAACGATAATGTTCCGCTGGATATTTATTTTGTCAGGACCAAGTCTTCGGAGACGACGGAGGCTCTTGAAGCAACCTATGCTTCTAAGCTTACGGTGCCACAGCCGGATGGACTTAATATATATTCAAATTTAAGAGATAACATATTAAAGACGGATGCGGAAAACGCAACGAACCGTGGGGACTGCAGACGTTGTCTTACGGTTATAAACGGAAGCACTATTTACAGTCTTCCGAATGCGGATTATGATGCGGTAATCCATGATACCGGCGGCGTAAAGAAAGAAGTGGAAGACCGGATGTACAGCGTGAAAATGTATGTATATGATGAAGGAGCTGCAAACGCAGGATTCCCGGAGGATATGCTGGTTACGGAATTTAACGGAAGCTCATTGCAGTAAGAAAGGATGTTTGGCTGATGATGGCTGCATGGAAAAACAGGTTAAAGGAAAAATTAAAGGATGACAGAGGTTCCGCCATTGTTTTGGTAATAATTGCCATTGCCTTTGTAGGAACGCTGGTAGCCATGCTGGTATACATGGTGTATTTCAATTATTTGATGAAGTATACCGACCGTTCGGCTAAAAACAATTTTTATACGGCTGAAACAGCGCTGGATATTATTAAGGCGGGATTAGAGCAGGACGTATCGGACGCTATGGTTGCAGGCTATTATGATGTTACGGCAAACCATTCCACTGATTCTGCCCTGAATAAGCAGGCGGCTTTTGAGACAGAGTTTTTAAGACATTTATGCGACGAATCATTAAATGTCCAGACGGCAAACATAGGGGACCCGGGTGCCATGCAGCAGCAGGCTGTATATGACCCGGCTAAATTTGCTGCATACTGGAATAAAATTACAATGTTAGGCGTCAGCGGTTACGAGGATTTTAAAGTTGCTGCTAACGAGGGGGATGAAGGAGCCAGAATGATGACGGGAGCATGGGAT
>N._stephensi_709_foregut__coassemble_517_pt1 | contig 13818 bp, 11 predicted proteins | sample N__stephensi_709_foregut__metabat2_low_PE_012 | metagenome-assembled genome bin N | reverse complement strand
TTTTTCGGGGATTAAAGAGCCGCCAGTATTTCCTCAAGCTCTTCCCTGCTATGAAATCCAATGACCTTTTTTGCCATCTCTCCATTCTTAAAAAATACGAGAGACGGAATGTTAGACACCTGGAAACGTACCGCAAGCTCCGATTCCTTATCCACGTTTACCTTGTAAACGTCAATATCCGTTCTTTCCTCCGCCAGCTCATCCACAACCGGTCCCTGCATCTGACACGGTCCGCACCACTCCGCCCAGAAATCCACCAACGCTTTTCCTTCTCCCTTTATCGTTTCTTCAAAGTTGCTACTTGTTAACTCTTTTACCGCCATATGCTTTTCCTCCTGACATACTTCTTTATTTTAATAGTATTGGTTCTTCCCGCAATTTTATTCTATGGAACGTCTTTACCGCCCCATATGCGCCGGTTTAGCTGCTGACTGTAAGACTCTTTACTTACCACTGTATTTTACCACAGTTAAAATCCCTTGGCTATAAAAAACTGTCCCTTTCGCTATGTTCGTAACATAAGAAGGGGACTTACATCTTTCGACGGAAGCCCCCTTAAAAATTAGATATTGGTATAAAGCTTATTTATCTTCTTTCTTGGTTAATACATCAAAGATAACCGCCAGCAACAATACCACGCCCTTTACAACTCTCTGCCAGTTACTGTCTACACCCATGATGGACATACCCAGGTTGATGACACCCATCAACACGGCACCAATGATAACGCCGGGAACCGTACCGGTTCCGCCGTATGCAGATGCACCACCGATGAAGCAGGAACCGATAGCATCCATTTCGTAGTTCTGCCCGTATGTAGGCTGTGAACTGGTCAGACGTGCTATGGTAAGGATACCTGCAAGACCTGCTAAAAGTCCCATGTTGGCATATGCCAGGAAGTAAACTCTGTTTGTATTGATACCGGAAAGCTTTGTCGCCTTTTCATTACCACCTACTGCGTAGAAGTAACGCCCGATTGTCGTTTTAGATGTAACATAGCCATAAATCAGGACTACAATCAGTACCCAGATTAAAGCGGTAGGGATACCTTTATACTGAGCCAGCTTGAAGGAAACTGCACAAACAACTGCACAGATGATAACTGTTTTAATAATCATGCTTGCCAGAGGCTCTACTTCATAGCCCTTTTTCACTCTGGTAACACGGTTTTTACACTGGATTGCCACATAAATGACACAGGCAATAATACCCGCCAGCATACAGGTCAAATTGAATCCTTCCATACCGAATAAGTCAGGCACAAAGCAGTTTGCGCCACCGCCAAATATCTTCATAAAGCCCTCATCCGTAACGGAAACCGTCATACCGTTTAACACGACGTTGGAAAGACCCCTGAACGCTAACATACCTGCAAGGGTTGTGATAAATGGCGGCACATGTATATAAGCGATACAAAACGCCTGGATGGAACCGATAATCAAACCTACTGCCAGCATTGCGAGAACCGCCGCAAAGGAATTTATTCCCTTCGACATCATCGTTGCACCTACCGCACCGGTAAAGCACACAACGCTGCCGACAGAAAGGTCGATGTTACCTCCTGTCAGGATGCATAACAGCATACCGGTTGCCAGTATAAACACGTATGCATTCTGGGAAATCAGGTTCGTTACATTCTGCGGAAAAAACAGCTTACCTCCTGTGGCAATACCGAAGGCAACAGTAACAACAACCAACACCATAATCATGGTATATTTTTTAACAAATGACATCACTTTTGCTTTATCCATTTTATTTACGCTCCTTTACTATTTATTTGCTGGATTTCAAAATATGGGACATGATAACTTCCTGGGATGCCTCTTCTGCCGCAACCTCTCCTACCATTTTCCCTTCATTCATGACATAAATCCTGTCGCACATACCAAGAACCTCCGGAAGCTCGGAAGAAATCATGATAACCGATTTGCCTTCAGCAACCAGCTGATTGATGATACAGTAAATCTCATATTTAGCGCCTACATCAATACCACGGGTAGGCTCATCTAAAATCAATACATCAGGATCTGTAAACATCCATTTTGCAAGGAGGACTTTCTGTTGATTACCGCCGGAGAGGTTGCCCACGTTCTGTTCTACACTGGGGCATTTGGTCCTCAATTTCTCCTTATAATCAACAGCTACAGCATACTCTTTATCCTTATTGATGACACTATGGCTGCTGACTGCCGCCAGATTTGCCATGGTCGTGTTAATTTTAATGGAATTGGAAAGAACAAGTCCGTTTCCCTTTCTGTCTTCTGTTACGTACGCCAGTTTATTTTTAATGGCGTCCCTGACAGTTCTCATATGTACTTCCTTGCCATTCATATATACATGACCCGTAATGCCGGTGCCATAGCTGTGTCCGAATACGCTCATGGCAAGCTCAGTACGCCCTGCGCCCATCAAACCGGAAATTCCTACCACTTCGCCCTTGCGTACATTGATACTTACATTATCAACAACCTTGCGCTCAGTGTAGATTGGATGATATACCGTCCAATCCTTGATTTCCATGTTGATGTCGCCGATTTTCTTTTCCGTCCTCTTGGGGAAACGGTCAGTCAGGTCACGACCTACCATGCCTTTGATAATCCTGTCTTCCGAAACATCATCCTTTTCTTTGTCCAGGGTCTCAATGGTAGAACCGTCACGGATAACCGTAATTTTATCTGCACAATAAGCAATCTCATTTAATTTATGAGAAATAATAATCGAAGTCATGCCTTCTTTTTTGAACTTTAACAGCAAATCCAGAAGCGCTTTGGAGTCCGTTTCATTTAAGGATGCTGTCGGCTCATCCAAAATAAGAAGCTTTGCATCTTTAGCCAGCGCCTTCGCAATTTCTACCAACTGCTGTTTACCTGTACCAATATCTTTAATCAAAGTCCTGGAAGACTCTTTTAAGCCTACCATTTTTAAGTATTTTTCAGAAAGACCATGGGTTTCATTCCAGTTGATAGCGAATTTATTTCCCCGCTCATTACCAAGGAACATATTTTCACCAATTGTCATATAGGGAACCAGCGCCAGCTCCTGGTGAATAATTACGATACCTTTTTCTTCACTGTCTTTAATCTTATTAAATTTACAAACCTCACCGTTGTAAACAATATCTCCCTCATATGACCCATAGGGGTAAATCCCGCTCAGAACATTCATCAATGTGGATTTACCGGCGCCGTTCTCGCCTACCAGAGCGTGAATCTCGCCCTCCTCCACTTTCAGGTTTACGTTGTCAAGCGCTTTAACTCCGGGGAATGTTTTGGTGATATTTTTCATTTCAAGTAATACTTTCGCCAATTGTATCCCTCCCAATATCTAATCATTTACTAAAATTTTCAGAACTATGGAAAATACTATTTATGAATTCAGCAGGCGGGAAAACTCCCGCCTGCCTTCATCATTTATAAAATTTGAATTACTGTAAGTCGCTTTCTGAGTAATAACCGGAATCTACTAAGAGTTCTTTGTAGTTATTTGCATCTGCGAATACAGGCTCGCAAAGGTAAGAAGGAATAACTCCTGTACCATTGTCATAAGTCTCTGTATCAAGACCTTCGATTTCCTCACCCTTCATGATTGCATCAACCATCTCTACTACCTTGCTTGCCAAAGTACGGGTATCCTTGAAGATGGACATGGACTGCTTGCCTGCAAGGATGTTCTTAACATTTGCTACGTCACAGTCCTGACCTGTTACGATAGGCCAATTTCCTGTGTAGTTAGCCTCTAATGCATTTACAACACCAAGTGCCGTAGAGTCATTGGAAGCAAGCACTACGTCTAAGTTTGTTCCATCAGAGTAGTAGGAAGAAAGAATTGCTTCAAATCTGGACTGCGCTGCATCTGTTGCCCAGTTAGCTGTAGCTACGTCTGCTTTTTCAATCTGTCCGGATTTAACAACCAACTTGCCGGAATCAATGTAAGGCTGTAATACATCCATAGCGCCGCCATAGAAGAAGTTTACATTGTTGTCGCCGGGGTCGCCTGTTACGATTTCAAGGTTGAAAGGACCGGCAGCATTTTTGAGGTCTAACTGCTCTTCGATAAATTCACCCTGTTTCTGTCCTACCAGATAGTTATCGAATGTTGCGTAGTAAGTAACCGCATCAGAGTTCATAATCAGGCGGTCATAAGCGATAACCTTAACATCGTTCTCTTTTGCCTGCTCTAATACTGTTCCTAAGGAATCACCTTCGATAGAAGCGATAACCAGCAATTTGCATCCGCCGGCAATCATGTTCTCAATCTGGGAAACCTGTGTAGGAATATCGTTGCTGGCAAACTGAAGGTCTACGGTGTAGCCGGCTGCTTCCAGCTCTTTCTTCATGTTCTCGCCATCCTGGTTCCAACGCTGCAAATCTTTAGTCGGCATTGATACACCGATTAATTCTCCGCCGCCTGATGCAGAACCGCCATCGTCTGATGCAGGCGCCTCGGTCTGTGCGCCGTCTTCAGATGCGTCTGAAGAAGCGGGCTCGCTGCCGCATCCTACTAACAGGGATACTACCAAAGCGACACTGAGTAATGCGCTAAGTAATTTCTTTCTCATTTAAAAATCCTCCCTTTTTATATTTTGTAAATCCCTTGGAAGCATTCTGCTTCCTTTGTTACGCTATTAATATAACATAGGTTAAATAGTAAATGTTTGCGAAATTCTTCATTTTTTTAACGGCGTGCTCGGGCAAATTGAAACGCAATAGCATTTTTTTGTTTTATCTTTTTGATATGGCAATTTTGTGCTATCCCTATTCTCCATGATCGGATACATTGAGATAAACCTCTTCTCTCAGATGAAATCCGTTTTCAACAATTACTTCATCAATATTATCTTTATTTACGGCAATCGGCTCAAGAACAATGCTGGAGATGCCATAGGTTCCGTCTGACATGACCATATTGATTCCCTCTACCGTTTCTCCCTTTGCCAAAGCGATGGCGCATTCCGCCGCAACCCTTGCCTGTTTCTCTACGGGCTTGTACACGGTCATGACCTGGGTGCCCTCAACAATTCTCTGACACGCCTCCAGCTCTGCGTCCTGACCGGTAACCAAAATTTTCCCCGCTCTTCTCTTTTCTGCAAGCACCCTTACCGTATGGGTTGCCAGACTGTCATTCCCGCACATGATGCCGTCTACCTCCTCAAGCACCTCGGGATGCTCATAAATATAATCGGAAGCATATTCCGGTTTCCATCCGTCCGCATACATAATATCCACCACCTGGATATCATGGGCGTCCATGACCTTTAAAAAGCCGCTGTTTACCATAGCTACATTATTATCTGCCGTAGGACCGGTAAGCATCAGCACCTTTTTGCCCGGCAGTCCTTCTGCCACCATCGCCTCCCCCATAAGGGTTCCTACCTTTTCATTGTCAAAGGATACATATAAATCCGCATCTGCATTGTGAATCATCCTGTCATAGGCTATGACAATAATCCCTGCGTCCTTTGCCTTTTTTACCACATCCGCCAGTCCATCCCCGTCAATGCCTACAATCACGATCACATCCATCTCTTTTTCAATCAAATATTCAATCTGGGAAATCTGCTCCTCCAGACTGCCGTTGGCATTCTGTACATTAACCTCCGCGCCTAAGTCCCTTGCAGTGGAAACAAAAACATCCCTGTCCCGTTCCCATCTCTCTATCAAAAAGGAATCAAAGCAGATGCCTATCTGGATTTTTCCCGTATCCTCTTTTACCTTTACTTCTTCCTCCCCCTGGACGCCGCAGCCTGTAAAAAGAACTGCCAAAAGCACTGCACCCACAAGAAAGCATACGCCCTGCTTAAGACTGCTGGACCATTTTCTTTTCACCGCTCTTTCCCTCCTTATACTCCGTAGGGGTCAGTCCCACGTTTTTCTTAAAGGTTCTGCTGAAATAATTGGGATCTGCATAACCTACTTCCCCACAGATTTCTTTCATGGAAAGGGTAGAGGAAGCTAACAGCTCCTTTGCCTTTTCCATTCGAATGCCGGTTACATATTCAATAAAGTTTTCTCCTGTTTCCTCTTTAAAAATTTTGCTGAAATAGTATGGACTGATATCAACCTCCCTGGATACATCATCTAAGGATATTTCCTTATGGTAATTCGCATTGATATACGCTTTTGCCTTTGTTACCACGCCGCCGGACTGGGTTTCCTTACTGTTTGCCACATTCCGTACTGCTGCGTCCATTTTTTCTATAAACCATGTACGCAGCCGTGCCATATCCCCTCCTATTTCCATGACAGAGGGCAGATAATTTTCCCGGGATTTAAAGCGGTACATCCGGCTGCTGCCTTCATAGCTGATTTTTTCTGCCCGGAGAACAAATTCCAACACCTTCAACTGGATATCGCTCCGGCAATCCCCATAATTTTCTATCATCCATTCAAAGTAACGGTTTACTGCCGCATGCTGCTCCTCTATATTTCCTTTTTCCGTATATTCAAAAATTTCCCGCTCCGTCTCTACCGGGTAATTTTCCTCGTAATCGCAGCCCACAGGAATATCATCCACATGGGCAACGCTGCCGTTTGAAGAAAGCAGGGCATGAAGCGCTTCGTTGTAAGACTTCATGGAATCCCTCAACCGTCCTACATGACCAAAGCCCATGCGGAAGGACACATCCAGTCTCCCCTTCAGCTTCCTTACCATTTCCCGCGCCTTATCAATCAGGGCAATTCTTTCATTATAGCCAATGCCCTCTTCCCCCGCAGGCACCAGAATTGCGATTTTATTTGCCATAACAGAACCCATAATGCACTTAAAATATCCCCTGACAATTTCCCGTACCTCGTCATAATGATCCTGAATACGTACTGAGGTGCCCACCGCATTAGTCATATGGTTGCCTACCTGGTTTTCCCCAAATACAAGAACGCCCATGTAACAGTAATCCTCGGTAATATCCAGAAGATTTTTAAAATTCTCCACATCCTCCTCAAAATATTCCCTGAACATCAGGCTGTAAATAAGTCCATTTTCAATAATGGGCACAACCGTTTCCATTTTCTCCCTAAGCATTAAATCCTGGCTGCGTTTTTCCCGTTCCTTATCTATCAGCGCCATGGCGCGCTTCAATACTTCCACGATTTTATTTTTTTCCACCGGCTTATTTAAATACTCCAGTACGCCCAGATTAATAGCTTCCTTGGCATAGTCGAATTTATCGTAAGCGGACATGACGATAAAAATAGTATTTCCATTATTTTTTCGGATTTCCTTCATCGCCTCAATGCCATTGATACCCGGCATCTGAATGTCCATAAACGCGATATCCGGACGGAACTGCTCCGCCAGCTCTATGACATTTCTGCCGGTTTTGGCAGATTCAATCTGACAGGATATGCCAAATTCTTTTTCAATAATGAAGGAAAGGGAATCAATGACAATTCCTTCATCATCAGCCAACATAATTTTATACATTCCGGACCTCCTTTTTTTCGTTCCTAAAGGGGAATGCGTATTAAAACCTGCGTCCCCTGGTTTTTCCCCTGACTGCTAATCTCAAATACATCATCTCTGTCATAAAACAGCTTCAGTCTGCTTATCACATTATAAAGCCCGATTCCATTAGAACCGCTGCTAATATCTGACTCCTTCAAATTTGCTTGCATAATTTTCTCTATTTTTTCCCTGTCAACACCAATTCCGTTATCCCGAATGGAGATATAAGCATATTCTCCCTCCCTGTATACCGAAAGCCAGATCCTGCCCTCCCAGGAAATCCCCCTAATCCCATAATTCACACTGTTTTCCACAATAGGTTGTAAAATCATACTGGGAACCACCAGATTTTCCAGGGAAGCATCTATATCCTTTTCATAATGGATTTCCCCCGAAAAACGCACATTTAAAATATAAACATAATTGTCCACCAATTCCAGTTCCTCCCTTAAAGGAACACTGTCGTGGTCTTTTTTGATATTATAGCGAAAAAAATCCGCCATATTCTGAACATATTCGTAGGTACGGTCCGCACCCTCCATCATGGCGAGCTGTGCGCCTGCATTCAGGGTATTAAACAGAAAATGAGGATTTATCTGCGCCTGCAGGTACTTTAACTGGGCATCCTTCAAATGATTCTCCATCTTCAGTTCGTTTTCCTTCAATACACGCTCATTTTCCATGCTGTCCTTTAACTGCTCAATATAGGTGCGGATGCTGACAATCATATGGTTGAAGGCTTTGCTGACCACGCCTACCTCATCCTGGGAATCAACCTCCAGAAGCGTCACCTCCAAATTGCCGCCTGCAACCTGGTTCGCTACCGTGGACAAGGATTTCAAAGGCTTTGTAATATTTCTGATGACCATAATAACTAACAGGACATTGCTGAATATAACTGCCAGGAATACTATCGTATTCACTACCTCCACGTACCGCAGGGATACGGAAAGCATGCTGTAATTGGCGGAATTGCTTTTGAACTGTTCATTGTTTAAGCTGTTAATATAGGTACTGATATAATTATATACCATCGTTGCCTCTTCGCTGTAGGTCCTGTATTTCTCAACATTACGCCCGCGCTTCGCTTCAATGGCAAGGTCGGTAAGCTCCAGATAACGCACCGACATCGCTTTGATATTCCGCTCCATCCTCTGGGACTCATTGCTTGTAATATCATCTGAAAGCTGTTCCATCTGAACGGTGTAATCCTGGCAGGATTTGTAATAGCTGTCCATGGCATCCGTAGTTTTCGTATTTAAATAGTTGGTCATATTATTCTGTACGCCGTCTAAGGAATCCCACAGCTTATTTAAATTGATGTTGCTGACATATATCTGGTCCAGACGGTGGAGCATGGAATTAATATTGCGATACATAAAAAGATTAACGATGAGTATCAGCAAAGCTGTCAGGCAGTATACTGCAATCAATTTGGTCTGAAGGGGCAGACTCGCAAATTTGTTTTTATTCTTCATAACCCAGCTCCCCTCCATATCCGCCTACATTCTCTTTGTTTACCACATAAGTATCAACCGTAAAATATTCACTGACATGTCCCAAATCCAGATATTCAGAAAGCGCATCTACGCAATATCTTCCCATCTGCTTTGTATCCATGGAAATTGTGCAGTAAATAACCTCCTTATCCACGCCTGTCCGGACATTTTCGGAATCATAATATCCAATAATATTGGTAATTCCCACCCTGTTATAATCAATAACCGCCTGATAAGCGCAGGTAGTGTAAATTTCCGTAAGGCAGACCAGAATATCCGGCACTTCATCCTGTCCCATAAAAATATCACGGATGGATTCCTCAGCCGTAAATGCTCCGGAATCATCTATGGTGTAAGTATTCAATTCTATTTTGTTTTCCAGTGCCTCATTTGCCGCTATCTCTTCACGAATGCCCGACAACAGAAGATTCTGTCCGTTACTGTCCGCTTCCTGGCTGATTAGCACCCTGATTTGCAGGCGTTTCCCTAAATCATCTCCGCCGCTTTCCCTCGCCCGTTCTTCCAGGATTTTCTCCGCCAGTCTACAGGTCTGCCTTCCATATGCCTGACCCAGATCATATCTGCCAATACCCACAAAGCTGATTCTACTGCTTTCCGTAACATCCTGGTTAATCACTACAACAGGGATTCCGCTTTCTCCCGCCTTTACAATCTTACTGCGCAGGGAAGCATTATCTTCCCCCTCCACAATAATCCCATCCACATCCGCTGCAATAGCAATTTCCATCCGTTCCTCCATGGTATACCTGGTTCCCATATTTCCGGCAAAAAACTCCACATAGGCGCTTGCATTCATTCCTTCCTCCCTGGCGCCGTTATAAACAGACTGCCAGAAATCCGCCCGGTCGTCGCTGGTAATCAAGGCATAATATCGGTCATAACCTATATATTCCTCCTGCTCTCCTACAGAATTGCTCTTATCATACTGTACTTTAAAAATAACCATTCCACCCAATGTAATCAACACCATCAATGAAATAAGTGAAAAGGTCGTTACCGCAAAAACATTATTTTTATTCAGATTTTTCCAGATTTTTTTCATCCATTTCAACTTAAATTACCCCATATAAACATATTGGCACATTTCTTTACCCTCTATTAAAATCTCCCGGTCCTCTTTAAATCCCAGCTTTTTGCACAGCTTAAAGGAAGCGGTATTTTCCTTTTCAAACAAAACCCGTATCATCGGAAACTGCAACTCTTTTTCTGCAAATTTCAGAATTGCGCCGCACACCTCCGTAGCGATTCCCTTCCTCTGGTAATCCGCCGATATAATATATCCCAATTCCGGCGTCTCAAAACCTTCCCTCCAGGCAAGTCCCGCCCTGCCTATGAGTTTTCCCGTTGCCTTATCCACAACCGCCCATACCCCAAATCCGCATAACTCATAGACCTGGCTGATATATTCCCTGATATATGCCCGTTCCTTTTCCCTGTCCTGGTAAAGCCCCTCTGTATAACGGGTAATGGAAGGGTTCGCATACACCTCATAAAGATCATCCAGATCGTCCTCGGCAATCTCCCTTATGACGCAGCGCTTTGTAGTCAGAATAATCCATGGTATGCCCAAAAAACGCCTATAGATTTTATCCATGTAAGCAGAATCAACACCCTTTAGGCTTGTGACTGCATAAGGCGCTTTTTTAAAGGATTCCGCCTTGTTGCCGTCATGAAGATAAAGAAGAAAGGGAATTCCCTCCCGATAAGCCGCTTCATAAAATACGCCCGAATCCGTAATTAGAAATGCCTCCGGTCTTTTTTGGCAGGGAGCGGCAATCCGGGAAACCTCTTCAAGCAACACCACCCGCCCCTTAAACTTCTCTTCTAACTCCTCTCTCCACGCTTCCACCTCTTTAACAGGAACCGCATCCGTAAAGTAATACCATATCTCAGTGATTCTCACATTCCACTCGTCTTTCCACATAAGCCTGAATCTTCCCCTTTTCTTTCCGTGCCCGTTCCCTATATTAGTAGTATAACACAAGTTTTGGCATATGCACTTTCTATTTGTTTGTTTTTCTTCCGTTTTTCTTTACGTTTTTCTACTTTTCCTTTACAATGTATCTTAATATAAGAAAAAACAGCAGGAGGAATTTAAAATGGCGCAAAATCCCATTGTAACCATTACCATGGAAAACGGAGACGTTATCAAAGCGGAATTATATCCCGAAACCGCTCCCATTTCCGTTAACAATTTTATTCATCTGATTCAGAAGGGTTTTTATGACGGCTTGATTTTTCATAGAGTCATTAAAGGTTTTATGATTCAGGGCGGATGTCCTGACGGAAACGGCATGGGCGGACCCGGCTATTCCATTAAAGGCGAGTTCGCACAAAACGGCATAGCCAACGACTTAAAGCACACGGAGGGCGTTCTTTCCATGGCAAGGGCTATGCATCCCGATTCGGCAGGAAGCCAATTTTTCATTATGCACAAAACAAGCCCCCACTTAGACGGCGCTTATGCAGCGTTTGGAAAAGTAATAGAAGGAATGGATGTGGTAAACCGGATTGCTGAAACACCTACCGATTACAATGACAGACCTCTTGAAAACCAGGTAATGAAAAAAGTTATCGTGGAAACCTTCGGCGTGGAATATCCCGAACCGGAAAAGCTCTAAAGCGCTATAAAAAAAACGGCAAAAACCCGGGCAGTGGAAGTACCCGGGTTTTCGCAATTATATAGTAAACTAAGGGATTAAGATAAAAGCATGAATTATTCTACATCCTGTAAAGCGTCAAAATCTTCTTCTCCCGTACGGATTTTAACGACCTTGTCAACATTGTATACAAAGATTTTACCATCTCCAATGTGTCCGGTATAAAGAGCTTTTTTCGCCGCCGCAATCACATCCTCAACGGGGATTTTGCTGATGACAACCTCCAGCTTAACCTTCGGCAAAAGAGTTGCATCCATTTCCACGCCACGGTACATTTCTCCTGCGCCCTTCTGAACGCCACAGCCCATTACCTGTGTAACGGTCATACCTGTTACACCCAGACTATTCATGGCTTTCTTAACCTTTTCGTATCTGGACAGCTTGGAAATGATAACTACTTTATAAATACCGCTTGCTGAGGCAACAGGGGCATTAACCACCTTAACGGCAGCTTCCTTCTGAGCCTTGGAGGCTTCGTCATAGTTATCCGTTCCAAGATTGGTATTCTCATTTACTTCCATGGTCATTGTATTGGAAATATCCATAATGCTGAAGCCGGAGTAAGCAGATGCAAGACCATGTTCGCAGGAATCCAGTCCCACAATCTCCTCTTCCTCGCTGACCCTCAGACCTACAACTGCCTTGATAATGAGGAAGGCAATGGTAATGGTAACCGCCGTCCATGCCGCTACTGCCGCAAAGCCAATGAGCTGCTTTAACAACAAGGAAACGCCGCCGCCATAAAAAAGACCTGTCAGGGTATCATTTCCCGGTGCGGCTGTCGTTGCAAAAAGCCCTACTGCGATGGTTCCCCAGATACCATTTAAGCAATGAACCGCTACAGCGCCTACCGGGTCGTCAATATGAAGCTTATAATCCAGCAGCCATACGCCGAATACTACCAGAAGTCCCGCTACTGCACCGATAATCAGCGCACCCGCCGCATCCGTAACGTCGCAGGGAGCGGTAATGGCAACCAATCCCGCCAGAGAAGCATTTAAACACATGGAAACATCCGGCTTTCCATATTTAACCCATGTAAAAATCATACATACTACAGTGGCAACCGCCGGTGCAATCGTTGTGGTTACAAATACGGAGCCTAATTGCGCAACGCTCGTACATGCAGCGCCGTTAAAGCCGTACCAGCCCAGCCACAGGATAAATACACCAAGACAGCCAAGGGGAAGATTATGTCCGGGAAATGCGTTTACCTTTGTAATTTTACCGGATTTATCCTTTGTAAACTTCCCGATACGGGGTCCTAAAATTTTAGCTCCGATTAAAGCGGAAATACCGCCCACCATATGAATGGCACAGGAACCTGCAAAATCATGGAAGCCCATCTGTGCAAGCCAGCCGCCGCCCCATATCCAGTGCGCTTCAATGGGATAAATCAAAGCGGAAATAATTCCGGAATAAACACAGTAGGACAAAAATTTAGTTCTTTCTGCCATGGCTCCCGATACAATGGTCGCCGTTGTGGCACAGAACACCAGGTTAAATACAAAATTTGACCAGTCAAATTCCGCATAATTAGTAAAGATGTCAAAGCCCGGCTTTCCAATCAGACCTACTAAGTCCTCGCCAAAAAGCAGTCCAAAACCAATCAGGATAAAAACAACTGTACCGATACAAAAATCCATCAGGTTTTTCATTAAAATGTTGCCTGAATTTTTTGCCCTGGTAAAACCGGTCTCTACCATGGCAAAGCCCGCCTGCATCCAGAACACCAGCGCAGCGCCGATTAGAAACCAGACGCCGAACACCTCGCCGTTTACGGCACTCAAAATTTCTTCACTCATAATGATTCCTCCTCAATAAAAAAATGTAAAGTCCCTGTTTCCACCTTCCACTTCTTTGCGGCAACACAGCTTTACATTTAAATGATTGGATTAAAACTGTTAATCCAAAACAGAAAAGACGCTGAGATATTCCCAGCGCCTTTGCCTGTATTGAAGTATAGAACAAAGAAAGAATTTTGTCAATTATAATTTTTATTTTATTTTCAATTTATATTTTCAATTTTATTTTTTTGATTTCCGCATTCAGGGCAGCGATAATCTGGTCCTTTTGAGCAATGGTCTGGTCTCTTTCAGCAATGATCTGCTTTTGTTCCTTCCCCTCCTTCTCCAACTTAGCAATCCGCTTATTCATATATTCCTGTTCCCGGTAATAGCGTTCCCTTGCTTCAC
>N._stephensi_709_foregut__coassemble_501_pt1 | contig 14045 bp, 11 predicted proteins | sample N__stephensi_709_foregut__metabat2_low_PE_012 | metagenome-assembled genome bin N | reverse complement strand
CCATATCGTACATATCTCCTGTTTTATATTGTAGATGACGATTTATCAGTAGTAATGATAGAAACCACTCCATTATTCGGTTTGTTTAGGGGTGGTTTTTCTATGGTTATATACAAGAAAGAAACAATAACGAATACAAAACGAATGTAAGCAATATCGAAAGGAAAAGACGGAGACAGGAAAAGCTCTGAATTGTCACAGTTGTTGTCACATATTGTAAACAAAGGGGGATTTTATGAAATGGTAGGGATAGAAACGTTGGAAACTGAAGTGGCAAAAATGATGGATACAAATCTTCGGAATAATTATAATTTGCAGCACAATCTTGTAAAACCGATGAAAATAACATATAATAAAGGCATAATAAAAAATAGCATGGAAGGAGACGGTTTTATGGTATTGGCAGAAGCTGTTAAAACAAGGGAAAATTCTTATACAGTAGAAAATGCTATGAACGTTCTGCTGTCAAAATTAGACGAAGCATTAGATGATGTAGAACATGGACGAGTGTTGGATGAAGCTGAACTGTGGGATGAAATTGATGCGATTTAAGGCAAGGTGGAATATTGCAGAAAAAATATAAGATTAAATATACTTACAGCGGTAGAGATGATATTCGGAGAACAAAAAGATACATTTTAGAAAATTTTAAATATCGTGAATTAGGAGAGAATTTTACAAAAAAGATAAAATCAGCTGTTGATGGGTTGAGAATATTTCCAAAAGGTCATAATACAACGGGTATTTATTACAGGGGGTATGATATATATGTGAAACCATATCGTACATATCTCCTGTTTTATATTGTAGATGACGATTTATCAGTAGTAACGATTCTTCGAGTATTACAGGATGGAATGAATTGGCAGTATATATTGAAACGTTGGATAAGTGAACAAGCTGTAAGTAAAGAAATTGTGTGAAATTCAAAATACAAAATAGAAACCACCCCATTATTCGGTTTGTTTAGGGGGTGGTTTTTCTATGGTTATATACAAGAAACAAAAATGAATGTAAGTAATGTCAAAAGAAAAAGACGGAGACAGGAAAAGCTCTAAATTGTCACAGTTGTTGTCACATATTGTAAGTAAAGGGAAAATTTTATAAAATGGTAGGAATAAAAAGGGTAAGGGAATTAGAAACAGTAATAACCAGAATATATTGGAAAGAACTGAGGTAGTTGTAATATCAAAATGCTTTTATTTCAATTAATAAATATGATACCTATTTGGATTATAAATTATGGTTGCTCGGTATTAACTGTATGTTCATGTTGTAGTAAACTGCGGAAACGGCTTAGATGGACTGCATTATGTATGTTTCTGAAACTACTTTTGGTAAACATTTTTTTTGAAGTGATTTTATTAACAATCATTGATAATATGGCAACCTGGGTTCAATGGCTAAATTTGGGATATCATGTGTTAATATACATAATATTTTGCTTTTTGTGTAAACTTTTTTTACAAATACCATGGGAAAAGTTTTCGGTTATATTTATTGTTGCTGATATACGTACCATGCTTTGTAGTTTTATACCGGTTACAATTATTTCTTATTTATTCCACTATAATATAATTGAAAATATTACAAAAAAACCAACGATTTATAATTGGATTACGATTCCTTTTTCAATTTTATTCATATTTTTAACACAACAAATAGGGAAAAAATTCTTTGATAGGATTAAGTATAAGGCTTTAAAATATCCTAAGTTCTGGAAGGGCGTTTTATTTTTTTATGTGCTGGGCGCCATCCATAGTTCGTGTAGTGTAGAATTGTTTTATCCATTTATTTTTATAGTTGCATTTATAGCAATTATAATGATTATTTATTTTGCTTATAGGAAGAAGAAAATGAAATTATTGGAATTATCAAATGGTTTTTTACATCTTCAGCAAAACATGATTCTGCAATATTATGAATCCCTAAAAGAACAGATTGAATTAACCAAAAAGATGCGCCATGACATTAACAATCATATGCAGATAATGGAAAGCATCAGGCAAGAATATGAGGGAAAAGCGCTGGCTTCTTATGCGAATGACTTAAGAGAGCAGTATGAGCGGCTTGAGCCTGTATATTATTGTGACAACGTGGTAATCAATGCGTTGTTGTCCAATAAAAGTAAGAAGTGTAAAAAGGAAAGCATTTCCTTTGAAGCCAACATGAGAGAATTCGATATGGGAAATCTGACAGAATATGATTTGGCTGGTATTTTGTTTAATCTTTTGGATAATGCCATTGAAGGCTGTTTGAAAATCCCCGATAAGGAAAAGCGTTATATCCGATTAAATTGTTTTAGCGATGCGGGGCAATTACTGATTCATGTTGAAAACAGCTGTATGGAGCAGGAGACAAGCGATAAAGCTAAAGCGGGATTTTTTACATCAAAGCCGGATAAAAAGAGACATGGAATCGGTATGGGAATCATAGAGGATACGGCGAGGAAATATGGCGGCGGCATGGAGGTAAAGCGCCGGGAATGCAGATTTGAAGTCGTGGTTAATATACCTGTGGGAACAGATTCAAATATGCCGGAATCTTGACCAAAGCAAAAAGGCGTCTTTAGCGCTTTTGATATAACGTCTGCTGATTGGTATTTCAATGCCTTGTTTTAAAGTGAATTTTTGGCGTTCATAAGATTTAATGTATCTTAAAGAGATTAAATAACTTTTATGACAGCGCACAAAGGAAGTGCTGTTGAGACGTCCGGCAATATCATCAAGCTTTTCTGTAGTTTCGATTAATTCGGTAGCGGTATGTATCAAGGTTAAATGTTTATTGGATTCCACATAGCAGATTTCCTTGGCAGGAATGACGCATTTGCGGCATCTGCTGTCTACGATTAATTGTTCATGAAGCATACTGAGTCTGCGTTCTGCCTTTTTCATGACATCAGGCAGCCGTTTTTCCAACTGTGTTTTCAGCAAGTAGTAGCAATGCTCTGTTTCATACACATCCGTGGCATAATCAATATAATTGGTAAGATATACAATCTGACAATCCGGCTGAATAACGGAAAGCTTCTTGGCAGCTTCAATGCCTGTTGTGTCTTTCAATTCTATATCCATAAACACAAGGTTTAAATAATTCTTTTTACAAAAGGCAAGTAAATCAGCAGAGGTGGAAAAACTGAAAATAGTATTATCCTCTGCTGTATTCATGTAGGAACTGATTGTTTTTTCGGTTTCAGCAAGAATCATTGGTTCATCATCACAAATTCCTATTTTCATTATGCCCCACCCTTATTTCATGTATATTCCGTTTGATTTTACTCTTTTGGGGATGGAATTGTCAAATAATAATATAGCATAATTTTCCAGCCCCCGGAAAAACAGTTTGGTTACGAAGAAGCAAAAAGTTTGTCACACTTTTTGTAACATAATTGTAATTGGATAAAAATGCCCATAAACTAAGCTGTGAAAAATGAATTCATAATAGGAGGTCAAGATGAAAAGAAGACATTTACTAAAAAAATCAGCTGCAATGGTTGTTTTAGGGATAACCGTTGCAAGCACTCCTGTTTCAGCCATGGCGGCAGAAATGGGAGAAATCAGTGATGGCACTGCGGAAGGCTTAGAAACACAATCTGAGGACGTTGTTTTAGAGCCGGAAGGAAGTACAGGGCTGGAAGAAGAAAGCGGTATTATTGATACGCAGGCGCCGGAGGTAAAAAACATTACCTTAGGTAAAGCATCTGTTGAAGCGCCGGGAAGTATCGAGGTCACAATGGAAGCAACGGATGATATTTCAGGTGTTAAGAGTGGGTCTGTTTCATTTGTTAGCGAAGGAGATTCCTTTAGAACAATCAGCGTTTCTTTAAGCAGTACCTATTGGAGTACGGAGACATATGAATTTGTAGCCTATGAAGACGGAAAACTTCACGGGACAATGAAAATTCCAGCGGATTCTGCAATCGGTAAGTATACAATCTCCAGTATTTCCGTATATGATACGGCGGGAAATAACAACTATTATAGCCGCTATGGTTCGGCTGAGACTGCGATTCCGCAGCAATTAAAAACGCTTTCATTCAATATTACAAAAAATCAGGAAATAGTAGCGGCTGTACTTGATAGTGTCAATTTAAGCACAACGTCTGTAAACGCACCGGGAACAATTGAAGTTACTGCTAAACTGGCGGAAACAAATAACAGTGATGTTTCTTCCATTTCATTGGTTTTCACTGCGAAAATTAGTGAAACGCAATCAAAATCACTGCAGGTAAACCTTTCGCGGCATAATGATGGAAGCTATAAAGGTACTTTAAAAATTAATGAATATGCTTATGAGGGAAACTATGAATTTAATACTGCAAGTGTATATTACCCTGATGCTGCGGCAACATATTATTATGCAAGCAGTAAAGAGTTAAAGGATGAAATTAAAAAGCTGTCTTTTTCGGTTGTAAATGATAAGCGGGATGAAAAAGCACCGGAAGTAGAGGGAATAATTTTAGGAGCGGATACAGTTTCGGTACCCGGTGTAATTGATGTTACTGTTAGTGCCAAAGATGATTTATCCGGTGTAGATCATGCATATTTGCATTTTTATAAAAAAGCAGATGATGGCAGCTTATTATATAGCGATTCCATTTTCGTTAATGCAACAGACCAATATTGGGATATGACGGAACAAGAATATGTCAAATATGAGGATGGAAAACTTCATGGACAAATAGAAGCAGGACAGTATGAAGCTTCAGGGGAATATGTATTAGGAAGTATATCAGTATATGATCATGCAGGAAATTCCCGTTATTATAATGATAGCGAATATTCCGAGAATAAATTGCCTGATAATTTAAAGAATATTCGCTTCAAAACCGTCAACGACGGAGAATCTACTGATGTAACCACTTCCACGGGAAGCGCAAACTTGGTAAAGGATATCAAAAATGCGGCGGACAATGCCGTGATTTCAGTGGATATTACTCCTAACCTGAAAATTTCCAGGGAAGTATTTGATGCGATCAAGGGAACAAACAAGACCCTTCTGTTAAATTCCAACAATATCCAGTGGGTATTCAAGGGGAGCGATATTACCGGTCAGACAAAGGATGTTGATTTAAGCGGAACAGCAGGATATATAAATTATGATTCGTCAAAAGACTATTATATTGGGGATATTCCTGCTGTAGCCTGGAAAATGGGAGACAACGGGGAACTGCCCGGAAAAGCTGTTGTAAGGTTTGTTCCGGATGAGGACAAAAGAAACTATCTGGGAACAGAGGGCTTGTATGTTTACTATTATGACAGCAAAACAGGGGAGCTTTCCCAGATTGCATCCAATCTTTCCATGACAAACGGAAATAACATAGAATTTGAAATCAGCCGCTGCAAGGAAGGTGTTATTTTGGTTACAAAAGGAATGGCAAAGACGGATTCCACAATTCCGGAGGGTCCTGATACATGGACAAATAAACAGGGCGTAGAGGGATTTGTACATAGGCTGTATAATGTGGCGCTTTCCCGTGATGCAGAAGATGCAGGACTGGCAGACTGGACAGGCAGATTGAATACGAAAACGGAAAATGCAGCAAAGGTAGCATGGGGCTTTTTCTTCAGTGAAGAATTTATGAACAAGAACTATACAGATGCACAGTATGTGGAAATGCTGTACCGTACCATGTTTGGAAGAAGCGGCGAAAATGAAGGGAAACAATATTGGCTTTCCATGCTTGAAAAGGGTGCAAGCCGTGAATATGTATATCATGGATTTGCGGAATCCCAGGAGTTTTCTAATCTCTGCGGCGACTTTGGGGTTGAGAGAGGTAACGTGACATTAGGGTTGTACCGTGATAAAAATATCCAGGCGACAGGCTTCATTGCAAGGCTTTACACCAAGATGCTGGGAAGAAAGTTTGATGAAGAGGGTCTTGAGGATTGGTGCAAGAAATATCTGACGAAGGAAAATACCATTGAAGAGATTGCTTCCCATGGTTTCCTGCATTCAGAGGAATTCAAAAACCAGAACCTCAGTGATGAAGAATTTGTTACAAGAATGTATGAAACCTTCTTAGACCGTGAACCTGAGGAGGAAGGCTTAAAGGACTGGTTAGGAAGATTGGAGAGAAACGAAGTAACAAGAGATACTCTTGTATATGGATTTACTAATTCACAGGAGTTTGCGAATCTGAAAGCGGAATATAATCTGCCGTAAGAATCATTAAAAATGTGAAAATGCAATAAACAAAAACAGGGCATGAAACCTACGCATTTATGGATTCATGCTCTGTTTGTTTCTTACTATGGAATGGGATTCTATCAGCTTTATTAGCTTTTTAAGGCTTTAATCCCGGCAAGGAGTTTTTCAATCATGGCGTCTTTTTCAGTAATCTCTTCATCCTTTTTGGCAATCTCTCTTTCATAGCTTGCCATATCCTGATAATATTCATCCCGGTCCCGGCATGCTTTACGCACCTGTTCATCCGTGCAAAACAGAAAAAGCGCTCTGGCTGCTTCCTCCATATCCTTATCCGTAGATGCAATCATTTTTAATTCCTCCCATGTCTTAGCTTTGAAAAGGGCTGCCCAGTAATCAATCCTGTACGCCTTATCTTCCTCGGTTGCAAGTTCTATCTTAGATAAGTCTACCACACTCAGGACGAAGTTGTCACTATAAACATGATGATTTTTTACATTTATCAGTTTATATGTGGCATAAAATTCCGGATACGCATCAAAGAGAGTATAATCAAGAAATCCTATATGGATGGCAGGCTTTATTTCCTGATAATCCTGTCCATGCACAGGGTTGTCAAAAGAACGGCACAGATAAAGAATTCTCCCAGAGTGATGGGATTTGTAATTTCTACAGAAGCGACTTCTTCTTTTGAAAGATGCAGAAGAGAACAGATAAGTCCGCGAAGTACCTTGTTGTGTGTCTGTAGGATGACCCGAAACATGTAGTCGTTGGTCATGCCGTAGGGAACCGGACCATGGGCGTTTTCAAACGTCCCAAAAGCCGTGTTGTAGGGCGAAAGAATTTGCTGATAAAAAGGCTTGAATCTTATATAATATCAGGATTCAAGCCTAAGCCGGACTTGGTTCTGTCCATGAAACCATCAATGAATCATAAAAGGCGCGTCCGAATCATCATTAAAGGCTTCCATGCTTTCCTGAAGCTTTTCCTCAGTCTTTACCATTGCTTCCGACGCCAGATCCATATAGCGGATAAAAACATCCTCGGTAGATTTGCCGGATTCCTCGGCGATTTCCTTTAAAACGGGCATTAAACGCTCAAGCTGTACGCTGATTTGTGTTTTCTGGGGATCGATATCGGCGCATACCTCATTGGCATAGCCGGTAATCCTGTCTAAAAATTCTTTATCCTGTTCGGTCATTTTCATTCACATCCTTCCGCAGAAATTTTAACACGGATATGCCCTAGTGTCAAAAACGCAGGAAGATGAGATGAAAACGCAGGAAGATGACATTTTCCTTGTTTTCACTCTGTATATTTGGTAAAATGAATTATTACGATGAGAAAATGAGGAGAGATAATTATGGCGGATATCAGACCCTTTCCGGCTATCAGACCGGCAAAAGGCATGGCGGAAAGGATTGCGGCGCTGCCCTATGACGTATACAGCAGGGCGGAGGCAAAGGAAGCTGTAAAGGACCGCAGAGATTCCTTTTTAAATATCGACAGGGCGGAGACGCAGTTTCCCGACGATGTGGACACTTATGCAGACTGTGTTTATGACAAGGCACGGGAACTGCTTTGGAATATGGTAGAAGATGGCAGGTTTATCAGGGATGAAAAGCCCTGTTATTACATATACCAGTTAGAGATGGAGGGCAGATGCCAGACGGGACTTGCCGCCTGCTGCAGCGTGGATGAATACAACAGTCAGGTTATTAAGCGCCACGAAAATACAAGGGCGGACAAGGAGTTGGACAGAATCAGGCATGTGGATACTACCAACGCCCAGACAGGACCTATTTTTCTGGCATACAGGCACGATAAGGAGCTTCGCAGGCTCATAGAAAAGTGCCGGGAGGAAGCGCCGGTCTATGATTTTACGGCGGAGGACGGGATTTCCCACCGCATATGGGTCATAGACAGGGGGGAGGACGTCCGCGCTGTCTGTGAGGCGTTTGGGAGAATGGACAGTATTTATATTGCCGACGGTCATCACCGCTGTGCTTCTGCGGTAAAGGTTGCCATGAACAGGAGGAACTGGTTCCCGGAGGACGGGAAAGACGAGGCATACAATTATTTCCTCTCGGTTCTGTTTCCTGATGATGAGCTTGCCATTTATGATTATAACCGGGTGTTAAAGGATTTAAACGGCATGACAGCCCATGGACTGATTGAGCGTTTGCGGGAGCACTTTACGGTAGAGGAAGCAGGAGAAGCGCCATACAGACCAAAGGCAAAGGGAGAATTTGGCATGTATCTGGAAAATAAATGGTATGTGGTAAAGGCTCTGGAAGATATTTTGAGCACAGATGCAGTGGAAGGGTTGGATGTGTCCCTTTTACAGACCTATGTACTGGATGAACTCTTTGGCATCAAGGACCCTAAAACTGACAACAGGATTGAGTTTGTAGGAGGAATCAGGGGACTTAAGGAGCTGGAGAAACGGGTAAATGAAGGAGCGGCATGTGCTTTTTCCATGTATCCCACCTCCATTGAGGAGCTGTTTGCAGTAGCTGACGAGGGCAGGTTAATGCCTCCAAAATCCACATGGTTTGAGCCGAAGCTAAGAAGCGGGCTGCTCATTCATGATATTACAAGGGGAATAAAACAATACGATAAGGGGAGTGAAACAATATGACAAATAAGCTATACAAATTAATGGACTGGGCAGCAATCGAGGCAGTTGTATATTCCGAGGAGGATAATCCGCATAATATACTGGGCATCCATACGGTGCCCGGCGGAAAGCTGGCGCAGGTGTTTTATCCGGACGCCACGGAGGCAGTGCTCCATACCAAAAACAAGGACTATCCCATGGAGCAGGCGGATGAGGAGGGCTTTTATGCAGTGCTCCTTCCCAGGAATACCTCCACGGAAAACTACAGCTTTACGGTTACTATGGCGGACGGGACGAAGCATGATTTTTATGACCCCTATGGCTTTGAACCGGTTATAAATAAAAAGGATGCGGAAAAATTCAACAGCGGCATTTATTATGAAATTTACCATCTTTTAGGCGCACATCCCTATGTCATTGACGGGATACACGGCGTGCTGTTTGCCGTATGGGCGCCAAATGCCATGCGCGTCAGCGTAGTGGGGGATTTTAACCATTGGGACGGACGCATCCACCAGATGAGAAGACTTTGGGATTCCGGCATTTTTGAATTGTTTATTCCCATGGCAAATATCGGGGACAATTATAAATTTGAAATCAAGGCAAAGGGAGGGCTGACCTTCTTAAAATCGGACCCCTATGCCTTTTACAGCCAGAAACGTCCGGAAAATGCTTCAGTTGTTTATGATTTGGCAGGCTTTTCCTGGAAGGACGATACATGGATGGAGCAGAGGAAGAAAACAAATCCCCACAAGGCTCCCATGAGCATTTTGGAGGTGCATTTAGGCTCCTTTGCAAAGCCTGACGACGGCAGGGACTTCTACAATTACAGGGAGCTTGCGCCTAAGATTGTTTCCTATGTAAAGGAAATGGGCTATACCCATATTGAGCTGATGCCTGTTATGGAGCATCCCTTTGACGCTTCCTGGGGCTATCAGGTCATCGGTTATTATTCGCCCACCTCCCGCTACGGGACGCCGGATGATTTCCGGTTTTTTATGGATTATCTCCATCAAAACGGAATCGGCGTGATTTTAGACTGGGTTCCGGCACATTTTCCCAGGGATACCCACGGACTTTCCAATTTTGACGGGACCTGTCTTTATGAGCATGAGGACCCCAGACAGGGTTTCCATCCTCATTGGGGCACTTTAATCTACAATTACGGAAGACCGGAAGTGAAAAACTATCTGATTGCCAATGTTTTATATTGGGCAAGGGAATTTCATGCAGACGGAATCCGTATGGATGCGGTGGCGTCCATGCTGTATCTGGATTATGGCAAAAACGACGGGGAATGGGTTGCCAATATGTATGGCGGAAAAGAAAATCTGGAAGCCATGGAATTTTTGAAGCATTTAAATAGTATTATGAAGAAGATGGAGCCTTCCGTTCTGATGATTGCAGAGGAGTCTACCGCATGGCCCAATGTGACCGGGGATATCAAAGAGGACGGTCTGGGCTTTGACTATAAATGGAACATGGGCTGGATGAATGATTTCCTGGATTATATGAGATGCGACCCTTTATTCAGGGCGGGCAGGCACGGCGAGCTGACCTTCAGCATGATTTATGCCTACAGCGAAAAGTTTGTGCTGGTATTGTCCCATGACGAGGTAGTCCATGGCAAGTCGTCCCTCATTGGCAAGATGCCGGGGGAAATTCCTGAAAAATTTGCCAACCTCAGGGCGGCATACGGATTTATGATGATGCATCCGGGCAAGAAGCTTTTGTTTATGGGGCAGGATATCGGCGAATTCAACGAATGGAACGAAGAACGCAGCGTGGAATGGGATCTGCTTGAGTATGACGACCATAAGAAATTAAAGGGATATGTGGCGCAGTTAAACAAATTTTATAAAGAGCACCCTGCATTATATGAGTTGGACGAAAAGGCGGAGGGCTTTGAATGGATTAACAATATTTCCGCCGATGAAAACGTGATTGTTTTCCTGAGAAAGACGGAAAAGGAAAAAGAGACGCTCCTTGTGGTATGCAACTTTTCCGGAGTGGACCGCACCGATTACAAAATCGGCGTCCCCTATGCAGGCAAATATAAAGAGATTTTCAATTCCGACGCGAAGAAATTCGGAGGGAACGGATTTACCAATACCAGGGTAATTGCCAGCAGGGAGGATGAATGTGACGAGAGGGAAGAGTCCATTTTGATAAAATCCCCGGCGTTTAGCGTTTCTGTTTTTTCCTATACGCCCTTTACGGCTATGGAAAAGGCTGAAATTGAAAAACAGAAGGAATTGGAGAGACAGCGCCGGATAGAGGAAGAGCGTTTGAGAAAGGCAAAGGAAGCGGAAACTATTGCCAAGGAAGCTGCCAGGGAAGCCATGGAGCGGGCAAAGGAAGCGGACAGAATGGCAAAGGAAGCCATGAAACGGGCGGAAGAAGAATCCCAGTATGCAAAGGAGCTTGAGGAAAAAGCAAAAGAACTTGAAAAACAACGTAAAAAAATTGAGGTGGAAAAAGCGTGAGTTTTTTGTATGAGCTTTTAGCTGTGGACAATATTTCCCCGGAGGATGTGGAAAAGGAAATCGGCATTATCAGGCAGTTTTTGCAGGAGCTGCCCCAGAAGGCGTTGAATCTGGGAGTCAGGATTCTCCTTGCCGTGGTGTTTTTGTTTGCCGGCTTTTCCTTGATAAAGCTTATCCGCCGGATTGTGAAAAAATCCTTACAAAGGGCAGGGGCTGACGTAGGGGTCGTCCAGTTTCTGGATTCCTTTATCAAGGTAGGGCTTTATATCATTCTGGGGTTCATGGTCGCCGGCGGCTTCGGACTGGACGCAGCCAGCATTGTGGCAGTGGTAGGCTCCGCCGGCGTGGCGGTGGGTCTTGCCCTCCAGGGCAGTTTATCCAACTTTGCCGGAGGCGTGCTGATTCTTTTGTTAAAGCCCTTTAAGGTAGGGGATTACATCAAGGAAGACTCCCAGGGCAACGAGGGGACCGTTACGGAAATCCAGATATTTTATACCAAGCTTTTGACCTATGACGGAAAGACGGTGGTGCTGCCCAACGGCACCCTTGCGAACACAAGCCTTGTCAATGTGACGGCGGCGAATTTCAGGAGACTGGATGTTACCGTGGGGATTTCCTACGATGCGGATATCAGGAAGGCAAAGGCGGTTTTAAAAAGGCTTATTGATGAGAATCCCCTTGTTTTGCAGGATAAGGATAAGGTGGTAACGGTGGATGACCTTGGGGAGAGCGCCGTGGTCATTGCGGTAAAATGCCATGTCAAAACGGAGGATTACTGGACTTTACGGGGGCAGCTTCTGGAAGATATCAAGCTGGGCTTTGACGAAGCAGGGATTCCGATTCCCTATCCCCAGCTGGATGTACATATGGACTCATAAAAATATAAAATTTAGTTGTTGCACAAAAGGGAAAGTTTGTATATAATTACATTTGGTATTGATGCCAGGCTGAAATAGCTCAGTTGGTAGAGCACTTCACTCGTAATGAAGGGGTCGTGGGTTCGAGTCCCATTTTCAGCTTTGCTTGGGGAGCACACTTTGGTCAGGTGTGCTTTTGTGCTATATAGTGGAAAATAGGGAACGAACGGAAACTGTAAACAGGGATTTTGGACTTTAGGTATAGGGGATGGCATATGATAAAACGGTATTTTGTTAGGACGCAGGCACTTAGGGAAGGGATGCGGATAGACCAGAATATCAAGGACAGGTTGGACCGTGTCCTGATTGCTAAGGGAACCCATCTGGATGCTTACCAGATAGAGGCGCTTTCCCGTATGGGCGTAACAGGCGTCTATGTTTCGGAAGGGGAAGAGGACCCGGAGCCGGTAAAGGAGATGGACCAGAAAACGGTTTCTGCGACGGCAAAGAACAACATATCCAAAATGCGGACGGCGGACCCTGCCAAGGTCAAGCTTTCGGAGAGCATCAAGAAGCGGGTGTCCGAAGGAATCCAGTTTTTGTACAACGATACGGATTCCCCCGCCTTTACTTCCACATCCACCAATATTACCAAAAATCTGTTGAAGGCGATTGATGATAATGCGGCGATAGCCGTGGATATTTCCGTATTAAAGACCAGTGATGAATATACCTTTAAGCACAGCGTGGATGTGGCGACCATGTCCATGATTGTGGCAAAGAAAATGGGAATGAACAAGGAGGATGTTTACAATATCGGCATTGCGGGGCTGCTCCACGATATGGGTAAATCCAAAATCCCCCTGGAGATATTAAATAAGCCGGCAAGGCTGACCGATGAAGAATTTGAAGTGATGAAACAGCATTCGGTGTATGGTTACCGTATTTTGAAGGAGAAGGATGATTTTGCCATGCCCATTGCCACGGCGGTATTACAGCACCATGAAAAGGTAAACGGGACGGGATATCCCATGGGAGTGACAGGGGAAAAGATTATTCCCTATGCCAGGATTTTATCGGTGGTGGACGTGTATGACGCCCTGGTTACCGAGCGTCCCTATAAGAAAGGCATGTCCCAGCGGGACGCCATTGAAATCATCATGTCCATGACGGCGGAGCTGGATATTAACGCCATGCGGAGCTTTTTGGGAAGCGTTATCCTGTATCCGGTGGATTCCGTGGTAAAGCTGAGCAACGGCGAAGAGGCTTGTGTGGTGGAGAACCATCCGGAGGCGGTGCTAAGACCTACGGTGGTAGGGCTGCAAAGCGGCAGGGTGTATGACCTGACCAACGATTTATCCTGTGCAAGCATTATTATTATGTAATCATGTTACCAATCAAGAGGAAAGGATGATGAATCTGTGAAGAACCGAAATGTGAAATATGATATTGTATACATAGTTATGTTTTTGTTTTTTGCCCTTTTGGTAATAGGCACTGTCTGCGCCTACAAGGGACCCAGCCTGGCTGAGGATTTCTTTGGAGGGGAATCAGGCTATGAGACGGGATGGCATACGGCGGACGGCGATGCGGTTATTCTGGATAAGCTCAATAAGACAGAAGGGACAAGTGCCGGGGAGCCCTTTTCCGTTTACAATACGATTCCCCGGGATATTGTGGAAGGGGATGCGCTGTGTTTCAGGAGCAAAAATATTTTCTACCAGGTCTATATTGACGGAAAGCTCCATTATGCGCCTTATGTCCCGGAAAGCCCTGTTTATACAAAGTCCTACGGGACCGAGTGGAACTATGTGAATATCCCGGTGGAGGAGTCGGGGAAGGAAATTGAAATCCGCATGACCTATGTCTATGAAAGCGCCCGCGCCTGTATCGACCATATCTCCATCGCACAGCCAGGCGCAGCCATTTTAAATA